>Ga0209835_1000014_pt1 | contig 118288 bp, 98 predicted proteins | sample LakKivwa52mmetaG_FD_184138 | JGI IMG/M metagenome (GOLD analysis project Ga0209835, IMG submission 184138) | Anoxic lake water microbial communities from Lake Kivu, Rwanda to study Microbial Dark Matter (Phase II) - Lake Kivu water 52m metaG... | ecosystem: Environmental > Aquatic > Freshwater...
CAGGTAACCGAAGAACCAGCTGAATCCCCCCGCTATTATCAATCCGGCCCCGAAGCCGCTGGCGGTTCCCTTAAGCGACATATAGCTGTCGCCGGCATTTCTGAGCGCCTCGCCCATACCCGTGGCGAATGTCCCCGGTTCCTTCATGACATATATTATACCGACAATTGGTGTTACCACCAGGGCGATAATCATTATAATTGCCTGAACCACATCGGTATATACCACGCTGCGAAAGCCGCCGTAAATGGTGTAGGGTACAATTATGGCTGCGGTTATCAGCACCCCGGCCCAGGGTTCGAGTCCAAAGAGTGTGTGGAGGGTTTTTCCGCCGCCGAGGAACTGGGCCCCCACGTAGAAGAAAAAGAAAAATATGATGGCGAAGCTGCTTACCAGGCGCAGGGCGCGCAGGCTATCGCCATGTTTGCGGGCTATATACTCGGTGAAGGTTCGCCATGTTTGCGGGCTATATACTCGGTGAAGGTGGTGACGTTGTATTTTTCTGCTTCATCGCGCAGGCGCCACGCCAGCAGCGACCAGGCTGTTATGATACCGGCCACGCAACCCAGGGCGGTCCAAATTTCGGAGAGACCGAGGGCGTAGGCGGCACCCGGCAGTCCCAGCAGCGCCCACGATGATTCGCCGGTAGCCCGTTCCGACAGCGCCGCCACCCATCCCGGCAGTTTGCGGCCTGCAATTGAGTAGTCGGTGCCCGATTTCACTTTTCTTCCCTGGTATAGCCCCCACAGTATCAGCAGTGTAACATAGGCGACCATTACAATAATGATCTGGAGCTGGTTTTCCATTTTAGGTTTCGGTTTGTTGGCAGATCAAAAATAGGAAAAAAACGGCGTCCGGCATCCGGCCTCCCCCAGGCGACTCAGGGCGCAACCCACAACTCCTTTTATGCCCCCTACGTCTCCTACGTCTCCTACGTCTCCTATGTCCCCTACGCCTTTTACGCCTTCTACGTCTTCTACGCCCTTTCCTTGCCCTCCCGACCTTCGGTACGGGACTCCGCTTCGCTACGCCTGCACCCTTCATCAACTCTTGTTTATTCCCAAAACATTCCTTTACTTTGCCGCCACAGTTTTGGTGGAAAGATTTGCACTGATTGCAACCACGGAAAAAAATGCTAAAATGGTTTCTTCCTTCTTACAATCAACCAAGCTTCCCATCGTTTGTTTAACTTTTAAAAGAGTACTTAAATGGGATATTTATTTACTTCAGAGTCGGTGTCGGAGGGGCACCCCGACAAGGTAGCCGACCAGATTTCAGATGCTCTTCTCGACGCATTTCTCAAGGTTGACCCCGATTCGAAGGTGGCATGCGAGACGCTTGTAACCACCGGTCTTGCCGTACTTTCAGGCGAGGTGAGAACCGAGGGTTATGTCGATGTGCAGGAGGTGGCCAGGCGCGTGATAAACAAAATAGGATATACCAGGGCCGAGTATATGTTCGACGGTAACTCATGCGGTGTTATCAGTACAATTCACGAGCAGTCGCCCGACATTTTCCAGGGTGTTGAACGTACAAAACCCGAAGAGCAGGGTGCCGGCGACCAGGGGATGATGTTCGGTTATGCATGCCGCGAAATGGACAACTTTATGCCTATGCCCATTGAGCTGGCGCATATAATGCTGCAGGAACTGGCTGCAATACGCCGCGAAGGGAGGAAGATGAAATACCTGCGGCCCGATTCAAAGTCGCAGGTAACGGTCGAATACGACGACAACGGCAGGCCGCTGCGTATCGATACAATAGTTATCTCAACCCAGCATGACGATTTCATTAAGCCGTCTGATGCCACCGCCAGGGCAGCTCGCGCAGCCGAAAAGGAGATGCAGGAGTGTATTAAAAAGGATGTGCTGGAGATTCTTATACCAAGGGTGGTGAAAGGACTGCCTGCCAGGGTGAAGAAGCTGTTCGCCGGAGGCGACTACCGGCTTCTGGTGAATCCGACCGGCAAGTTTGTTATCGGCGGTCCGCACGGCGACACCGGACTTACCGGCAGGAAGATAATTGTCGACACCTATGGTGGCCGCGGTGCACACGGCGGAGGCGCTTTTTCGGGCAAAGACCCATCGAAGGTCGACAGGTCGGCGGCCTATGCAACCCGTCATATAGCCAAGAATATTGTGGCAGCCGGGGCAGCCGACGAAGCACTTGTGCAGGTGGCCTATGCCATAGGCGTGGCACAGCCGGTGGGACTCTATGTCAACACTTACGGGACATGCAGGGTGAAGAATAAAAAGGGAAGGACTCTCACCGACGGTGAGCTTGCATCGCGCATAGGAAAACTATTTGACCTGCGCCCATATTCAATAATAAAAAGGTTCGGGCTGAAGAACCCTATTTTCGAACCCACCGCTACCTACGGTCATTTCGGCCGCGATCCGTATACAGCCGATGTTGAGGTATGCTACCCGGTTACCGGCAGCAAGTCGCGTAAGAACAACGGCGGAAAATGCTATACCATAAAAGCTGATTTCTTCGCCTGGGAGAAACTCGATATGGTGGAGGCGATAAGGAGAGAGTTTGGTTTTATGGAGTGAACTAAAGTGAACTAAAGTTAATAGAGTTCATAAAGTTCATAGAGTTCATAGAGTTCACAGAACCCGTAACCCTCCTTCGCTGAAGCTTCGGAGGGCGAAGCCCGTAACCCTCCTTCGCTGAAGCTTCGGAGGGCGAAGCCCGCAACCCTCCTTCGCTGAAGCTTCGGAGGGCGAAGCCCGTAACCCTCCTTCGCTGAAGCTTCGGAGGGCGAAGCCCGCAACCCGTTACCTGTCACCTGTTCCCCGTCACATGCCTGAACACCTCCTCGAGGCTGTTCTCCTGTAGCCGCATTGAGAGTACGGTAAGCGAGGCGGCCACGGCCCAGCTGAATATGGCAGGACGGATATCGGCATCGCCGGCCGGTTCGACGATAAACTCACGGCCGCGTCCCCGTGTAACGGAAGCCACCCCGGGCACTGCTGCCAGAGATGCAACATCGGGCTCGCCGCCGAACTCAACCTCCACGGTCATGCCGCGCCGGCTCATCATCTTAAGAATATTCACACGGGTATCGTCGGCACGTATCACACCGCGGTCGATTATTATCACGCGGTCGCATATAGCCTCAACCTCCTGCATAATATGTGTCGACAGCATTACAGTTTTGCTGCGTCCGGCCTCCGAAATAAGGTTCCTGATGCCTACCACCTGGTTGGGGTCGAGCCCTGTGGTGGCCTCGTCGAGAATAAGAACATCGGGGTCGTTTATCAGCGCCTGTGCCAGTCCCACCCTCTGGCGGTAACCCTTCGACAGTTCGCCTATACGCTTCCGGCTCTCGGGTGCAAGTCCGGTAATCTCAATAACCCTCTCAACCGAAGACTTCACGGCAGCCCCCTTCATATATAGCGAGGCCACGAATCCCAGGTACTCGCGCACATACATCTCGGGGTAAAGAGGGTTGTTCTCGGGAAGATAGCCAATGCGTCTCTTCAATTCAATATTGTCGGGGCCCACCTCAATGCCGTTCACCAGCACCGTTCCGGAGGTAGCCGGAATATAACCGGTGATGATCTTCATCATGGTCGATTTTCCGGCGCCGTTGGGCCCCAGGAAACCGGTAATGCAACCAGCCGGTATCTCAAACGAAACACCGTCGAGAGCCTTCTGCATTCCGTAGTTACGTGTTACGTTGCGTACTGTAACTGACATGCCGGGAGGTTAGCCGTACATGAACTGTCCCACACCCGCAAAGGTCGACCGCGGGTTAATGCAGCACACCGGTATCTTCGAGCTGTTGGCTATGATATACTGCTCCGATGCCCCCATAACATAATCGGTAATCATAATATTCTTGGTAGTCATCAGTACAATCATGTCGGCATTTATCTTATGTGCAAAGTCGATGGTCTGCTGTGCCAGGTTGCCCTTGGGCATATCATGTATTTCGTACTCTATGTTGTTCTGTGCGAAGTACTTAACGGCGAAGTTGACGTTAATGTTTATCTTCTTCAGGAGGTTCTTGTCGGCTGTGGCGGTTTTCAGCAGGTGCACTTTCGAATCGAAGTACTTACCCATAAATATTGCCATTGCCATCTTCTCCTTGTTCTCCCTCTGGAAGTCGACAGTGAAAACGATGTTGCTGAATTTTCCGTCATCTTTCGGCGGGTCCTGAACCACGATAAACGGTGGCTTCGACCGCACGATCACCTTCAGTGCCCAGCTTCCTGTAAGCTTCTGCATACCACGGATGCCATGTGTTCCCATAACAACGAGGTTAGCCTCATTGTCATTTCCATAGTCGGCAATTTCGGTGAAAATGCTTCCCTTGGTAACATGGTGCCTTACGTTAAGGTTATATTTTAACGAAGCGTCTTCGGCTTTTGAGCGCAGTTTGTCGCGCCTGGCCTGTTCAACCCCCGGCATCAGCCCCTTCTCAAGAATGTGCAGCAGAACGATATCGTTATTCACCTGCCTGGCAATCCTGGCCGCATGCATCAGCGCAAAGCCCGCCACCTCGGTGAAATCCCACGGCACAACAATGAGTCTGTTTGTTACTTCCATAGTGCTAGCAATTATTCTTTTTCCAATCGTAAAGGTATCAGTTTTTTGCCAAAATCAAACACACCTGTCCATAAACGCCATTTTCGGCGCTGCATTGTCAATGGCAGCAAACAAATTCTTATTTTTGTGCGGAATTTAATTGTTTCTGGCGGAACCGGGGCTTCCCGTACCGCCGGAAGCGCAGGAACGCATATGAAAAGGTACAAGGTAAAGGAGCTTTTGGCTGAAGGAACACCGGGCAGCGACGTGCTGGTGAAAGGGTGGGTGCGCACAAGACGCGGCAACAAAAACGTCATATTCATAGCCCTCAACGACGGCTCAACAATCAATAATATTCAGATAGTGGCCGACCCGGCCGCCTTCGATGAATCTCTTGTCAGGAACATCACCACCGGTGCATGCATATGGGCCTCGGGAAAACTGGTTGAATCGAAGGGACAGGGACAAAATGTTGAGATACAGGCCACGGAATTAGGTGTTTACGGCCCTGCCGATGCCGAAACTTATCCCCTCCAGAAAAAGGGGCACTCAATGGAGTTCCTCCGTGAAATTGCACACCTCCGCCCCCGTACCAACACCTTCGGGGCGGTGCTGCGCATGCGCCACGCAATGGCCTATGCCATCCATAAATACTACAACGACAGGGGATTCTACTACCTGCACACACCCATCATCACCGGAAGCGACTGCGAAGGGGCCGGCGAAATGTTCCATGTTACAACCTTCGACCTGAAAAACGTTCCCCGCAATCCCGACGGTTCAGTCAACTACCGCGAAGACTTCTTCGGCAAGGAGACCAACCTCACCGTTTCGGGCCAGCTCGAGGGTGAGCTAGGTGCACTGGCCCTGGGCGAGATATATACCTTCGGACCCACATTCAGAGCCGAAAACTCAAACACCCCCCGCCACCTGGCCGAGTTCTGGATGATTGAACCCGAAATGGCATTCTACGACATAAAGGACAATATGGACCTGGCCGAGGACTTCCTGAAGTACCTCATTAAATACGCACTTGAAAACTGCAGTGACGACCTCGCTTTCCTCAACGACATGGTCGACAAGGGACTTACTGACAGGCTTAAGTTTGTACTGGAGAACGACTTTGAGAGGATCACATACACCCAGGCCATCGAAATACTTACCGCCGCGGGCCGCCAGTGGGAGTTTCCCGTGGCCTGGGGCCGTGACCTGCAGGCCGAACACGAGCGCTACCTTGTGGAACAGCACTTTAAAAGGCCCGTCATAATTACCAACTACCCGAAAACCATAAAGGCCTTCTACATGAAGCAGAACGACGATGGCATAACGGTGAGAGCCATGGATGTGCTGTTTCCCGGCATTGGCGAAATAATAGGAGGGTCGCAGCGCGAAGAAGTTGGGGAGAAGCTCCTTGCCCGCATAAGGGAAATGGGATTGAAGGAGAGTGACTTCTGGTGGTACCTCGAAACCCGCCGCTTCGGCACGGCTCCGCACAGCGGATTCGGGCTCGGCTTCGAAAGACTGATGCTCTTTATGACCGGTATGAGCAACATCCGCGACGTGATACCATTCCCCAGAACACCCAAGAACGCCGAATTTTAAAACCTATATTCTTACACCACCGATAAATGCTTAACCAGAAATTGCAGCAAAAGCTTCTTCAGAAGCTCTCGCCTCAGCAGATCCAGATGATCAAGCTGCTCGAGGTGCCTGCAATATTGCTTGAGCAGCGTATCAAGAAGGAACTTGAAGAGAACCCCGCCCTCGAGGAGGGCCCCGATGACGATGTTGCCGATAACACCGACGATGCCGATGATGCCGACGACCAGGCCGACAACGACCATGAAGAGTTCACACTCGACGATTACCTCGACGACGACGACATTCCGGAATACCGGCTGCAGGTAAACAACTACAGCAAGGATGACGAGAAGCGGAGTGAAATTCCCTTTTCGGCCGGATCGTCGTTTCGCGAACACCTTGTGTCACAGCTCGGACTAAGAACCCTCTCTGAAAGGCAAAGGGTACTGGGCGAGTATATCATTGGCAACATCGACGAGGATGGCTACCTGCGCCGTGAAATTCCCAGCATCACCGACGACCTTGCGTTCCTCCATAACATGGAGGTAACAGAGAAGGAGCTTGAGGAGGTGTTGTCAATAATACACGATTTCGACCCGGCCGGTGTGGGGGCACGATCGCTGCAGGAGTGCCTGCTGCTGCAGATAGCACGCCGTGAGCCCCGGAACAGCTCCGCTGATACGGCCCAGGAGATACTTGCATCGTATTTCGAGGAATTCTCAAAGAGGCATTACGACAAGATAACACAGAGGATGGGGCTCACCGATGATGATCTCAAAGGCGCCATCGACGAAATACTGAAACTTAACCCCAAACCCGGAGGCACGGTGGCCGATGCCTACAACGCATCGGCACAGCAGATTATGCCTGACTTCATTCTCGAGCAAACCGATAACGGGCTCGATCTCCACCTCAACAACCGCAACCTGCCCGACCTAAAGGTGAGCAGAACATACTCAGGTTTGCTTGAGTCATACAGCCGCGACAAATCGGGCAACAGGGATCTGAAAGAGGCGGTAACCTTCGTGCGCCAGAAACTTGAGGCTGCAAAGTGGTTTATCGATGCCATCAGGCAGAGGCAAAACACATTGCTTCTTACCATGAATGCAATACTGGAATACCAGAAGGAATACTTCACCGAGGGCGATGAAACGAAGATGAGGCCTATGATCCTTAAGGATATAGCCGCCATGACAGGCCTCGATATCTCTACAGTTTCGAGAGTGGCAAACAGCAAGTATATCCAGACACACTTCGGGATGTTCCCGCTGAAGTTCTTTTTCTCCGAAGGACTCCAGACCGACAGCGGAGAAGAGGTATCAACACGTGAAATCAAGAAGATACTTGAAGAGTGTATTGGCGGCGAGAACAAGCGCAAGCCCCTGACCGACGAACGGCTTACGGAAATACTGCAGGAAAAGGGATACCAGATAGCACGCCGTACCGTGGCCAAGTACCGCGAGCAGCTGAATATACCTGTTGCCAGGCTCAGAAAGGAGATTTGATGCACCAAAACCACACAGGCAGCAGCCTTGAAATGCCGGCCGGCGAGCACCCCGGAACCCGGGCTAGGGAAAGCAGAATTGCCGGATTCATTGCCTGGGCGGTAACAATTGTCTTTCATCCTGTTTTTCTTCCTCTATATGGTATGTTGCTCATATTCAACATCCCGGCCCTGTTCTCCTTTTTGCCGGGTGGCGCCCGCAGGGTAGTATTCCTGATGGTTCTTGTCAATAACGTTTTGCTGCCCCTGGCCATGCTTCCCCTGTTCAGACTGCGCAATATGATTTCGTCATACAGGCTTGAAGACCGCCGGGAGAGGATCATCCCACTGCTTTCGGCATCGCTCATGTATTTCATTACCGCAATTATGATTTACAGGTTCCAGCTGCCGGCACTCATAAAAGCATTCTCGTTTGCCTCGGCGTGCGTGGTCTTTGTAACGGCACTGCTAAGCTTCCGCTGGAAAGTGTCGGTACACGCATCGGGTGCCGGTGCCATGGTGGCAACGGTACTGTTGATATCGTTCAAAATGTACGCTGTGCTGATTTGGGTGGTGGTTGCCGTAATACTTGTATCCGGAATGGTAATGACGGCACGAATCTGGCTCAGGGAACACACCCCCGGGGAGGTGTATGCCGGATTCCTTGCGGGATTCACGGTTATGGCCCTGGCAATGATGGTTTAATGACGGCGTCCGGCATCCGGCATCCGTTACCCCGCACCTTCTCTTTTTAACCCGTAACCCGTAACCCGCAACTTGTAACCCCTTTACGCCCTCTTCCCCTATGTCCCCTACGTCCCTTACGCCCCCTACGCCCCTTACGCCTTCTACGCCCATTACGCCATTACGCCATTACGTCACTACGTCACTACGTCACTACGTCACTACGTCACTACGTCACTACTACATTACGCCCTTTTTCCTATCTTTACCCCTTTGTATAACATCAACAAAACCCAACACAATGAGAAGTATATTATTAATCCTAACCGCAACAGCAATGCTTGCCTCATGCACTACGGGCGGAAAGTCGCCTGTTACCTATCCCGAAACAGCCAAAACGGAGGTTGTTGACACTATCTTCGGAACGCCGGTGAGTGATCCGTACCGCTGGCTTGAGGATGACATGTCGGACGAAACAGCCGACTGGGTTAAAAGACAGAACGAAGTCACCTTCGGGTTCCTTTCACAGATACCGTATCGCGAGGAGATCAAAACCAGGCTGACCGAAAAATGGGACTTTGAAAAGTTCGGAGCACCGTTCCGCCAGGGCGACTATACCTATTTCTTCAGGAATGACGGACTGCAGAATCAGTTTGTCCTGTACAGGCAGAAGGATGGTGGCGAACCAGAGTTATTCCTTGATCCGAACAAATTCTCAGAAGACGGTACAACCTCGCTTGGCGAGATGGGTTTCTCAAAGGACGGCAGCCTGCTGGCCTACCAGATATCGAAGGGTGGATCGGACTGGAGGGAGATATTGGTCATGAACGCGATATCGACTGAGGCTATCGGAGACCCGCTAATCGACGTCAAGTTCAGCGGCATCTCATGGCAGGGGAGCGAGGGCTTCTATTATTCGAGCTACGACAGGCCGGAGGGAAGCGAACTATCGGCCATGACCGATCATCACAAGCTCTATTTCCATAAGCTGGGCACCCCGCAGAGTGAAGACAAGGTGGTTTTCGGTGCCGATATCAAGCGTCGCTATGTTAGTGGAGATGTTACCGAAGACGGCCGGTTCCTGGTGGTGACCGCCGCAATTTCGACTACAGGCAACGAGTTGTATATCAAGGACCTGACAAAGCCCGGCAGCAGCTTCACAAAGGTAGTGGACAACTTTAACAACAATAATTTTGTGATCCACACCGAGGGTACGAAGCTGTTTATTGCCACAAACTTCAATGCCCCCAACATGAGGGTTGTGACAACTGACTTCAGCAACCCGGCTCCCGAAAACTGGGTTGACTTCATACCCGAGACTGAAAACGTTCTTTCACCCGCCACCGGCGCAGGCTATTTCTTTGCCAACTATATGATCGATGCCATTTCGCATGTCAAACAGATTGACATCAGCGGCAATGTGGTACGCGAAATTGAACTTCCGGGCGTGGGTACCGCAATGGGCTTCGGCGGCCGCCGGGAAGACAAGGAGGTTTACTTCACATTTACGAACTACATAACCCCTCCAACCATCTACAGGTTCGACCCCGCTGCCGGCGCTTCGGAGGTATTCAAAAAACCTGAGGTAGCATTTAACGGGGATGATTACGAGTCGGTGCAGGTGTTCTACAACTCGAAGGACGGTACAAAGATTCCGATGATAATCACCTATAAGAAAGGAACCGTAATGAATGGTAAGAACCCGACAATACTATACGGATATGGTGGTTTCAACATAAGCCAGACCCCGGGTTTCTCGGTAGCCAATGCACTCTGGCTTGAGATGGGTGGCATATACGCGGTTCCGAACATAAGGGGCGGTGGCGAGTATGGTGAGAAATGGCACCTGGCCGGCACCAAAATGCAGAAGCAGAACGTGTTTGACGATTTTATTGCAGCCGCAGAATACCTGATTGCCAATAAATACACTTCATCAGGGTTCCTTGCCCTGAGGGGAGGTTCGAACGGCGGCCTGCTTGTAGGAGCTGTAATGACCCAGCGTCCCGACCTGATGAGGGTAGCATTGCCAGCCGTTGGTGTTCTTGATATGCTGAGGTATCACAAGTTCACTGCCGGTGCAGGCTGGGCCTACGACTACGGCACGGCAGACGAGAGCGATGAGATGTTCAGGTATCTGCTTGGCTACTCCCCGGTTCATAATGTACGGGGGGGGGTAAGCTACCCTGCAACACTGGTAACCACGGCCGACCACGACGACAGGGTTGTGCCTGCCCATTCGTTCAAGTTTGCTGCCCACCTGCAGGATAAGCACGCAGGAAAGACACCCGTACTGATAAGGATTGAGACTATGGCCGGTCACGGTGCAGGAACCCCGGTGAGCAAAACTATCGGGCAGTGGACCGACATTTTCGGCTTCACCCTCTGGAACATGGGTATAAAGCAACTGTAACATGAAGACACTGTTTACTGCAGCACTATGCCTGTTAATGGCATTTCCTGCCGGGGCCCAGAAGAAGGGCGTTCAGGCGCCGGCAGGTATTGATCCTTCACTGATGGCATCTCTTACCTGGCGTGAGCTGGGTCCGTTCAGGGGAGGCAGAAGCTGTGCCGTAGCCGGGGTGCCGGACAACCCCAACCTGTATTACTTCGGGGCAACCGGAGGAGGTGTGTGGAGAACCCGCAATGGCGGCAACACGTGGGAGAATATCTCCGACGGGTTCTTCGGCGGCAGTATAGGAGCCGTTGAGGTAAGCCGCAGTGATAACAATATCATCTTTGCCGGTGAAGGAGAGAAGACCGTAAGGGGTAATGTCAGCACCGGCTTCGGATTATGGAAGTCTGCCGATGGAGGTACTACCTGGGAACATTCAGGCCTTACCGATACCCGTATTATAAGCCGCATCCGTATTCATCCTGAGAACCCTGATGTTGTTTATGTTGCTGCACTGGGTGATCTTTACAGGGACAGTGAGGCTCGCGGAGTATACAAAACAACCGATGGCGGAAAAACCTGGAGACGGGTTCTCTTCACCGATGCAGGCAGCGGTGCGGTCGACCTTACTTTCGACCCCTCCAACCCCCGCATTCTTTATGCCAGCACATGGACGGTACGTCGCACACCCTGGTCGCTGAGCAGCGGCGGCTCAGGCAGCAAGCTATGGAAGAGCACAGACAGTGGCGAAACATGGGTAAATATCAGCGGGAACCAGGGGTTCCCGAAAGGACTGCTGGGCATCATTGGCGTGGCTGTATCGCCTGCAAACCCTTCGCGGGTATGGGCTATGGTTGAGAATGAACCCGATGGCGGACTCTACCGGAGCGAAAACGGAGGCGCTTCATGGCAGCGAATTAACAGCGACCGCAACCTGCGTCAGCGTGCATGGTATTATACCCGGATTTACGCCGACACCCGCGATGCAGAAAGGGTTTATGTGCTTAATGTAAGCTTCCATGCCAGCAACGACGGCGGAAGAACATTCACCACAATAAGAACTCCGCATGGCGATCACCACGACCTGTGGATTGCACCCGAAAACCCGGAAAGAATGATTGTGGCCGATGACGGAGGTGCGCAGGTAAGCTTCGACAGGGGAAGGAACTGGTCGACGATGTACAACCAGCCCACCGCCCAGTTCTACAGGGTAACCACCGACAGCCACTTTCCTTTCAGAATCTACGGTGCACAGCAGGATAACTCGTCGGTAAGGTTGCTGCACCGAAGCGAAGGTTCTTTTATTACAGACAGCGACTGGGAGCGTACAGCAGGCGGTGAAGCAGGTCACCATGCTCCCTATCCGGAGAATCCTGATATAGTTTTGGGAGGTGAGTACGGCGGACTGATGATAAGGCTTAACCACCGCACCGGAGAGACACAGGCCGTTAATGTATGGCCCAACAATCCGATGGGCCACGGAGCCAGCGATATGAAATACAGGTTCCAGTGGAACTACCCAATCTTTTTCAGCCGTCACGACAGCGAGAAGCTTTACACCTTCAGCAACCACGTTCACCTGAGCACCGATTTCGGTCGCAGCTGGAAAACAATCAGTCCCGACCTGACAACCAACGACATAACAAAGCAGGGCCCAAGCGGCGGACCGATAACGAAGGACAACACCTCGGTTGAGTATTACTGTACCATTTTCGCTGCTGCCGAATCATTTACCAGCGGGGAGGTGATATGGACAGGCAGCGATGACGGTCTGATTCACCTTACGCGCAACGGAGGAGGTAAATGGGAGAATGTAACCCCGGCAGCCATGCCGAAGTTCGCCCAGATTAACACTCTTGAGGCCGACCCGTTCAACGAAGGGGGATTGTTTGTAGTGGCAACCTGCTATAAACTGGGTGACTATCAGCCCTTGCTTTATCACACTGCCGATTACGGCAGAAGCTGGAGAAGAATTGACACCGGCATTGACCGGTTGCATTTCACCAGGGTGATAAGGGCCGAGCCGGCCAGGAAGGGTCTTCTATTCGCCGGAACCGAATACGGACTATACATATCCTTTAATAACGGAGAATGGTGGCAACCATTCAGGAATAACTTCCCGATGGTGCCGGTAACTGATCTTGCAGTGCGCGATCGCTCACTTATAGCAGCCACACAGGGGCGCGGCTTCTGGATGATTGACGACCTCTCACCCCTTTATGAGATGGTTGAAGGGAACACCCCCGGCAGCATGCATCTTTACAAGCCAAAACCCACCTGGCTGCTTAATGCCGGTTCAGGGGGAAGAAGTCTTACGGAGGGTGAAAACCACCCGGCCGGAGCCATAATAAATTACTATCTCAAAGAGGTTGACCCCGAAGCCGACTACAGGATTGTATTCAGAAACAGCAGCGGCGAAAGTGTAAAAACCTTCAGCAGCAGGGCAGGAAAACCGGCCGACCGGTGGCAACCTGTACAGGGAGCAGGCAGGTTTGTATGGAACCTGCGCACCGATGGTATCGACGAGGTGGAGGGAATGATAATGTGGTCGTCGGTCAGATCGGGGCCATATGTTACTCCGGGTGAGTATACCGTAAGCCTTGAAAAGGGTACCGAAAAGAGGGAGGCAGAACTGATGATTGTAAAAGATCCCCGGATTGATGTGACTGGTGATGATCTTGCAGAGCAGTATCGCTTTATTAAGACTGGGATTGCCAAACTGAATGCTGTTAATCAGGCAATCAGGGAGATAAGGAAGGTCAACGGACAGCTTGCCGACATTGCGGCAAGGGTTGAGAACCCCTCCCTCAAGGGTGATATAGCATCACTGGCAGCCAGGGCCGGCGAAATTGAGAAGGCCCTATACCAGACACAGAACAGGAGTGCGCAGGACCCGCTGAACTACCCCATACGGCTCAATAACAAGTACGGGCACCTGATTATGCTTGCCGGGATGGGCTTTAACCGGCCAACAGAGCAGATGTATGGTGTAAGGGAAGAACTTGAGACACTGATCGATGCAGAACTGGCAGGGTGGGATGAAATCAAGAAGTCTCTTACCGGTCTCAATGAAAGGATTAGGGCTGCAGGAGTACCATATATTGTATGGTGAAACCGGGGTTTCACCCTGAAACCTGAACGGCAATACCCAGCTCCTTCACCCTGGCAGCAATCTGTTCAAGCTCCTTTTCAGGGACCTTCTTCAGGTTGCTGCCGGCGGGGGTGGCACGGTGAATTGTGTAGATCATCACTTCGCGCGGTGATATTTCCACCAGCGCATCAAGCCACGCCTCAAGCTCACGGGCTGTTGTGTTGTCAATTGCCAGGCCATTGTATTCTCCCCTCAGGAAAAGCGTCTGTATCACAACATTACCACCGAACAGCTTCAGATTCTCTATTGTTTCTGCAATGGTGTAGTTACTTCCGGGCTGATTGTGAATTTTCACCGTCTCATCAAAAGCCGAATCGAGTTTCAGTATGTTGCGGTCGGTCTTCATCAGCGCCTCCCTTATTTCAGGCCGGTTAATCATGGTGGCATTCGAGAGAACCGCTACCGATGCGCCGGGGCACAGTTCATTGCGCAAGGCGATTGTGTCGTCAATAATGCCGGGAAAATCGGGGTGAATGGTTGGTTCGCCGTTGCCCGCAAAGGTGATGACGTCGGGTGGCGTTCCATGGCTGCCCATTTCCATCAGTTTTTCCCTCAGCAATTCGCGGACATCGGTACGTGAAGGCAGCTTCTGACTGAGATGATCGTGCCTGGTCCACCCGCATTCGCAGTATATGCAGTTGAAGTTGCATACCTTCCTGTCGGCAGGAAGCAGGTTTACCCCGAGTGAAACACCAAGCCTCCGGCTGCGTACCGGTCCGAATATTATCTTATCGAAGAGGAAGGTGGCCATATTTATATCACTCTTTTTGCTTTCGACCCGGGAAGCAGCCTTTTCCCTGCAAGGTCGGCGCCTTCAATCAGTACCAGTCCGGGTCTCTTGCCCGGTTCAATGCTGCCTGCCCATGAGTCCATACCCAGGGCCCTTGCACCGTTGAGGCAGGCCCATTTAACAAGTTCTTCGAGAGAGAGTTCAGGAAATGCATCCTGCAGTATACGTAGCTCGTTTGTAATACTGAGAGTACTGTTTGAGGCGAGGCTGTCGGTTCCGACCACAATATTGCATTGTTCATCCCTAAGCATCCGGACAGGTGGCATTTTGCCTGTAATGTAAAGGTTGGAACCTGCACACAGGCACCACCAGGTATTGCCTCTTTTGTTTACTTCCCTCACAGTAGAAGCATCGGCAAAGGTATTGTGAACCAGGATAAGATTACCTTCAGCTGATGTATGGTTAAGTATGGCATCGGAATGTGATTCGGGAAGTACCAGGTTATCCTCGTTGATACCCGATCCGCGGTAGTATTCGAAAAGGTCGCCTTCATGCCATTGCAGCAGGGCCTTCTCCGACTCCGACTCCATGAAATGGATCGATGAAACAGGGTCCCCGTGGGGGTATTCACTTACCATTTTCATCAGCGGAAGCGACATTGAATAAGCCGAATGAGGGGTCATATTGTGCCGAAGTTGCCGGTGGAGGGCCTCCCTTGCCACTGCCAGCGCCTCACCGTACCGTCGCCCGGCCGACTCGGGATTTATGCCGAAGACCTCAATCAGCGATACGTACTCAATTGAGGAAGACTCTTTAGCCCTGAATGAGCCGGTGCCGTTGCATATGTCGGCACAGGCTACAACCCCCGTGGCTGCCATAAGAGAGTCGTACTTAACGGCTTCTTCAACGGCACCCGCAGGTTCATTCTCCCTCAGCCTGCGGATAGCACCTATAAAGTTTGTCAGTCCGGTACCGACACCAATCCGGTTCCTGTAATGTGACAGTTCGAGATGGCAGTGGCAGTTCACAAAACCCGGAACAATAATACCGTTGTAATATGCCAGCGATGACCTTTCTGGAAGGTTTCCTCCGGTGTCTGTTACGGAAATAACAGTACCATCACCGGCAGTCTCAATCAGCGGCCTCACCAGCGGTGGCCCGCTGCACGTAATTACATACTGGGCCGAGAATAGCTTCATCAGAATACGATTGAGTAGTCGTGCCGGGTAAGTGAAATATTGTTTATCCTGGAATGCTTTTCCCACCTGCCCGTCTTCGGGTCGTGGTTTAGCAGCCAGCCTCTTATGGCGGTAAATGATGTGTCGGGAACCGAGGCCGTAAGGGTATATTCGTGAGCCAAATCATCCTTCGGCAATGGAGTCTCCTGCCAGAAGCTCGAAACACCCATTGCCGATGTGTCGGCTTTCCAGAACCAGAGGGTAATCCTTGGATTCTCACTCTGGTCGTCATTGAACACAACCGCGTTAAGCTTCAGGGTGTAGAGGCCCGTATCGGGCAGTATGTACTCGAAATATACAGGATTGGTGATGCCGTCCTCAGGGAGGGCATATGAGACCCTGCCGGGCCAGAGGTTTTCCATCACCGGCACCTTCTCAATTTGTGACTGCACCTGCGATTCTATAAGGGTAAGCCTTGAAATTACCTCGTTGTAGACACGCTGAAGTTTTTTAGGTTTGTTCATGAAGTAATAGCGCAGGGTTTTATCGAGTTGCTCCCTGGTAAATCCGTGTTTGGCAAGAGCCTCCTGGTAAACTATTACCGAATCCTTGCTCTGGTGTATCTCCCTTATTTCGGGAACTGCCATCAGACCGTCGGTGAGGTACATATCGGTAAGCACAGCAGAGAGACGTGAGGGTGGTATGAGATCCTTCCGGTCTTCCTTCGTGCGCCGGCTGGTGCATGCTGTAAGTGATATCAGCATAATAATCAGACCAATTGAAGTACCTGCCACTATTCGTATGCCGGAGCCCTGACTTTTCATATTTCCTGTTTTTGAAGGTATTTTCTGTTCAGGTATCTTACCGGGTACCATGCTGCGGCGTATCCTATTGCCACCACCGTTGCTCCCGAAAGAAGGAAATCCTGCATCTTCATTACTACAGGGTAGGCGTCGAGAATCAGCGATTCACTCTGGAACCTGATGATACTGAATTCCTGCTGAACCCAGCAGACCAGGAAGCCTGCAGTAAGTCCGGCAAGAGTGCCAAGTACCGATATCATCCATCCCTCGTAAATGAATATTCTCCTAATCAGACGGTCGCCTGCACCCAGGCTCCTGAGTATTTTAATGTCCTTTTCCTTCTCGATGATAAGCATTGTAAGCGATCCTATTATATTGAACGAAGCCACAATAATGATGAAGGTAAGGATAATGAATATGGCCAGCTTCTCCGATTTCATCACCTTATAGAACAGTTCCTGCTGTTCGAACCTGTCGCGTACAAGGTAATCGCTGCCGAAGAGAGCCTTTACCCTGGATGTAACCTGCTTCATATCGAAGCCTGGAAGCAGCTTGACCTCTATTGATGAGACCTCATTTTCATAGTCAAGCAAATCCCTTACAATGCCTATTGGCAGGAATATATACCGTGAATCGAATTCCTGTTCAACCTCAAATATTCCCGATGGCCATATATAGTGCCTGTTGAATGCCGATTCGGGGTTGCTGATGCTACCCCTGCGATTGGGAAGATAGATTGCCAGTGGTGTAACAAAGTTTACCCTGAGCCCAAGGTTATTTGCAACACCCAGTCCTACCACGGCATACTCATTTCCCTTCTGGTCGGAGAGCAGAAACTCACCGTCCCACATTGAACCGCCTAGCCCGGTGAGGGCAGGATAGTGGCTTTCAACACCCCTGACGGTACCGATAAACTGTTTCTCGCCATACCTCAGCAGTGCATTCTCCTCAAGGATACAGGCATGGTTATCAATCCCCGGGGTCTCCCCAAGCTGAACAACAAGCAGGCTGTCGGGAACGAAAACCTTTCCCCTGGCGGCTTCAATGCGGATGTCGGGGTCGAAGGTGCTGAAGATTCCCGTAACCATTTTCTCGAGTCCGTTGAACACCGACAAAATTATCACCAGAGCCATGGTTCCGACCATAACCCCTGCAACCGAGACAGCAGAGATTATGTTTATGGCGTTCCGCGACTTTTTAGCGAAGAGATAACGTTTTGCTATGTACAGAGAGAGCTTCACTTCAGGTTATTTAACAGCCCTTATCAGTAATCCGGTGCCCGACCGGTTCCTGGTATTTACATCGGTGTAATTCAGTATCATGGCAAGCGGCATTACAATTATATAATAAAACGGCAGAACCAGCCATGATATACCCGATACTCCGAGCATTTTCACCGGATACTTCATTGAAATGCGCCATGCAGCCGAGCCAGCCCTACCATAGGTGTAGCTGGTTTCGACATCTGAGAATCCGGTCTTCAGAAGCAATAGCGAGAGGTCGTCAATATTGTAACCATCCCTTACATGTTCGTCAATAAAGGACTTGTCGTATTCGTTGTGTACGTCTGAACCTCCCCTGTCGGAAGGAGTTGATATTACAAGCGATCCTCCCGGTTTAAGTGCCCTCAGGAGATTGGTGAAAACCTGCCTGTCGTTCTCAATGTGCTCCATTACATCGACTGAGAGTATGAGGTCGTAATTGTTCTCATCAGTAAGCTCAGTAAGGTCACCTGTAATGAACCTGACCCTGTTGCCCATGCCTGCGGCCTGAAAGAAGAGATTGCAGTCGGTTACCTGCTCCTCCTTCAGGTCGATAGCCGTAACCTTCCAGTTTTTATGCAGCCGGGCCATACGGTAGGAATACTGTCCGAATCCGGCTCCGGCATCGAGCACAATTGCATTTTGAGGCATTGAAGGTGCCATTTTACGCAGCAGCCGGCGCACGTGCCACGACCGCAGCAGCAGAATATCGAGGAGGCTGTAGAGCATTTTGCGCAGAAAAACGCTCCTGCCAGCCAGGGATCCCAGTTTCCGCTTGATGGGGTCGTACTGCATTGAGGAGTCAGGATTTGATAAGTTTGTCGATATTGTCGATGTAGTCGAGACTATCGTCGGGGAAGACGGCGAGTTCAGGTATGATTCTCAGCTGGTTATGGACCTCTTTTCCGAGGTCGTATCTCACCGAGCCGATATGTTCCTTTATTGATCCGAAGACCTTGCCACTGTCATTCGACGGAAATATGCTGAGGTATATTTTTGCCAGCGAGAGGTCGGGGCTGATTCTTACGGTGGTAACTGTTATCATTCGGCCGGGGGCCAGTTCGGTTGTGCGCCGTCTGAATATTTCGGCCAGTTCCTTCTGCAACAGCCTGGCTATCTTTTTCTGCCTGGTCGATTCCATATTATCGGTCATATTTGGTGCTGCAAAGGTACAATTTAAAGCTGAATGCACTAACTTTGCGGCCTGCCGGGCCGGGGAAACGGCCCCGGTTCCAGCAAAACAGTAATGATGGAGACAGTAGTAAGCGGAATACGATCGACAGGAAACCTGCACCTCGGGAATTACTTTGGTGCGGTGCAGAATTTTCTAAAAATGCAGCATGAGAACCACTGTTTTTTCTTTATTGCTGATTATCATTCGCTTACCACACATCCCAAGCCCGATGACCTGCACAACAATATTAGGCAGGTGCTGGCCGAATACCTGGCGTGCGGAATTGACCCGGAGGTGGCCACGGTGTTTATCCAGAGCGATGTGCCCGAGGTGACGGAGCTCTACCTGTTACTCAATATGAACGCCTATGTGGGTGAACTTGAGCGCACTGCTTCGTTTAAGGAGAAGATACGGAAGCAGCCCGACAATATAAATGCAGGGTTGCTTACCTACCCGGTTCTGATGGCGGCCGATATAATCATACACAGGGCCAACAAGGTGCCGGTGGGGAAGGACCAGGAACAGCATCTTGAGATGACCAGGCGGTTTGCCCGCAGGTTCAATACCATGTACGGGGTGAACTATTTTCCCGAGCCCGATGCCTACAATTTCGGCAGGCAGCTGGTAAAGATACCGGGGCTTGACGGTACCGGAAAGATGGGAAAAAGCGAGGGTAACGGCATTTTTCTTGCCGACACGCCCGAGGCAATACGGAAGAAGGTGATGAGGGCCGTTACCGATACCGGCCCAACCGAACCAAAGCAGAAAATGTCGGAGCCGGTGAAAAACCTGTTTACGATAATGGATGTTGTTTCAGACCATTCAACGGTTAAGCATTTCAAAGAGCAGTACGCTGACTGCTCGATAAGGTATGGCGATCTCAAGAAGCAGCTGGCAGAGGATATAATAAGGTTTACCACACCCATAAGGGAGCGGATTAACGAGATTGTTGCCGACAGGAAGTACCTTGCAGGCGTGGTGGCCAAAGGTGCAGAGAAGGCCAGGGCGAGTGCTTCACAGACCATACGCGATGTACGCGAGATTATCGGCTACAGGCCGTTTGCCTGAAAAGATAAAGCCAGGCTGTTTTTCAGCCTGGCTGCCCCGATTGCTCAGGGATATTTTGGAGATTGCCTGTGTTAAGGGAGGTACAAAATGCATGCCAAAACGCAAAAAACGGCACCGGACGATCTATACATTTACTCTTCCTGCTCTTTCGAACGGGGCGTTGCGGTTGAAGAGGTACCTGTAGGTAATATGTGTTTTTTTGATGGTGGCTCCTATCTGTTCGAGGAGGTGCATCATTGAAGGGTTGAAGTCTCCTATCCAGTTGAATTCAAGTTCATTGTACGGGAATGAGGGTTTCAGGGCTATCCGGCCAAAAGCGGCAATGAGCGCCCCTTCGACACCTTTTTTCTGGTGCTCGGGCACCACTCCGAAAATAAGGCCGAAAGCCCTCCTGGTGGTTCGGGCTATGTACCTGTGCCATATGAATTTGATTTTTCCAATGGTATCCATTTTACCGTTGAGGTGTCTCACAATGGGGTTTATTTCGGGCAGCATAAGGAAGAAGCAGACCGGTTCGCCCCGATAGTAGCCGAACCAGAGCAGCCTGTTGTCGATAACGGGCTTCATGGTTTTAAAAAGGGCTTTTGACGCAGCTGCTGTGATCTCTCTCCCTCCCTGGTACCTGGCCCATGCCTTGTTGTAAACCGCGCGGAAATCATCAGGAACCCTGTTGAAAGTTGATGAAGTGACATGACGGAAGCTGTAGTCGGGATTGGCCTCAATGCGGGCAGCCTTTTCCACTATCACCGGGTCGACTCCTTCAGCTGTAACAGGCTTGTGGTATGTATACTGTTCGAAGTAGTTTTTGAAGCCGTACTCCTCGAACAGGTTACGGTACCACGGGAAATTGAATGGTATACAGTAGTTGGGAGGGTCGAAACCGTCAACAAGCAGGCCCCACCACCTGTCGCGTTCGCCGAAGTTAACAGGTCCATCCATTGCCACCATTCCCTTTTCAGAGAGCCAGTCACGGCACCTGTCGAACAGGGAGAAGGCCAGTTCCCTGTTGTTTTCGCATTCGAAGAAGCCCATACCCCCTGTGGGCTGTTTGTTAGCGGGGTTTGCCTTTTTGCTGTAGAATGCAGCCACCCTTCCGACGGTCAGGCCTTCGCTGTTTCTGGCTATCCATCTGATGGCCTCGCCATGGCGGAATTGTTTGTTCTTATCAGGGCTGAAGACATTCTCAATATCGCTGTCGAGCGGCCTGATCCAGTTTTGCTCATTTCTGTAAAGACGGACAGGAAGCAGCAGGAACTCTCTTATTTCGCTACTGTTTGTTACTTCATGAAGGGTGAGTCTCTTATTCCTCTCCATCGTCTCTCCGATCAGTTGAAGCAAATATGTTTCTTGTATTTCCGCCTGTCCAGCGAAGCACCCTTCTCTCCATTACATCGTAGACATCGCCTCGGCGGAGCAGGAAAAACCTGCCTCCGTTGGGTATATAAAGTGAATCGCCGGGAAGGTTGTTCCAGAGGTTCCGGTCATAAATTGCGACAAAGCTTTCACCCATAACTTCCATGCGGTTACCCTGAATAAGCACGGCAGTATTCTCATCGATTCCGATACCAAGCAGCTGAGGATGAGCCTCAAGCACTTCAACCAGATCGTGCTGCCTGTTTCTGACAAGAAGGTGCTGGTCAATTGCTGAGTTCGTAAGGTATCCGAATCCGTCGATGTGGTCGCCCATCATCACTGTATTTGAGCGTGTATCACCCCTCACCAGGAAGCTTCCCTGAATTGATGCTCCGGCCGAACTGCCTCCGATGACTCCACCGCGCCCGAGGACTTCCTTAAACTCCTGTTCGGTCCTGGTTCCGCCATAGGCATCAACAAGCCTCCACTGGCGGCCGCCGCCGAAGAATACACCGCCGGCCTCCTTCAGAAGGGATGAGAACTCCTCTGTGTCGGCGATGAGTGAGTCGTAGGTGTGGAGAAGTTTCACATTGGTAGCTCCGGCTGAGGTGAGCAGAGAGATGGTTCTTGCAGTGTCGAAGTTTTCAGCTCCCGAGGCAGTGGGTATGAAGACTATCAGGGCGTCCCTGCCTCCGGCAAGCTCAATGAACCGGTTAACCACCGAGGTGTCGCGCAGGGCTCCGCCTGCAATTATCAGTGAACCGCTGGCAGGGCCTTCGGTACCGAAGAAGTCTTCATTTACAGGTGGGGCAACAACGCACGAAACGGTAGCCAGAGCGAGAACAATCACCGTTCCGGAGATAAAAGAGGGAAATTTAATCATAACAGCATCAGGTTTTTGGTCTGGCTGTTAAGCTAGGAATTTTCCACCACTAAAGCAAAAGGGGGCTATACAGTTACGCGCAGTGAAAGAATAAAATTCCTGCCCGGAGCCACAATGCCCGACGAGTAGGTACGGTATCCGTGATCGAGAATATTCTCTACGCCTGCATTCATCATTACCCAGTTGCCGAAATTGTATGAGACCTTGGCATTGAGTGTTACCCATCCGGGAGAAAAGGGTTTGCCTTTCTCGTCTTCGGCATACATATATGGCTTTTCAGCTTCTGAAGGAGACATTTTATCAAATGGTTTGGGACCGTTGTAAACAGCGTACAAATCGGCCTTTAACCTTGGTCTTTCGAATGTAATATGAGTGTTTCCAAACAGCGGGGCCACATGCCTCAGGGGAATGTGATCCTGATCCATGCCATCGGTTATGTTGAGGGTTGATTTAAGCCTTATGTCGCGGGTAATGTTGGCCAGAATATTGAGCTGAATACCATAAACGATTCCACGGCCGGCATTGACCACTGCCTCTACCTTGCTGAGTTGCCCCCTGTATTCAATTGAGTCGTCTCCGTTGAAAAGGAAATCGCGCCTGACCATTGCATTATCAAGCAGGGTAATGAACCCGTTGATTTCGGAGTGTAGAAACCGGCCAAAGTTCTTTGAAATCCCCAGGTCAGCATTCCATGCGTATTCGGAACGAAGTCCGGGATTTGGTACCACAACCACTCCTGGTGTTGACTCGAAAACCTTACCGGCATCATCGAGATTCGGAGCCCTGAAGCCTGTCGAAAGATTGGCAGTAATATCGGCCTGTTCTGTTATTTTTTTCACAATGCCCACCGACCCTGTCATGGCTCCGTTAGCAATAGAGATGGAGGTGAATGGAAAACTGTACCACGAATTGTCACTGATGGTTGAATTGAGGGTAACGTAGTTATAACGCAGTCCGGCATTCAGTGTGAATGATTCAGAGACGGGATTCTTGTATCCTCCATATACCGAATAGCTGCTGAACCGGTTTGATCCGTCGGGGTATCTTGGCCCTGCAGGTGTTTTTACCCAGGTTGAGATATTTGTAATCCATGCAACCGAGCTTATATCATTAAACACCCATTCAGTTCCGTAGTACAGAAGCTTTTTGCCGTCAATGGTCTTATCGGCATCGATATTGAGTGAGAATATCTGAAGCTTCTCTTCCTGGCTGTTGCGGTTCAGGTTGTTCCTTGTACGGTCGTGGCGGCTCTCCCTGTAGAACTGATGGGCTGATATAACCTTGAGGTTGTCGAACAAACCACTCTCTCTCTTCCACGAAACCTCTGCCGAGGTCATCATCCACTCCTGTGGGCCATAGTACCATTCGGCAAACCTCAGGTTGCCCGACCTGTAGACTATCAGCCGGTCGTAACGCGGAACGTCTGATAGTTTCGACCAGTGGTTCGACAGGGTAAGGTTGAAGTTGTCACCGGCCCTGAACCTGATCTTTCCTGTGGTATTTATCTGGTTATAGCCCGAATAGACCTGCACTCGGGGATCGTTGTTAATAAATATGCTATCCCTGTCATTAATCCGTCGAATGTACTCAGGCCGTAGGTATGAGTCATAATCAGGCTTTCCCATTCTCTGGTCGCCGAATTCCGATAATGTGACACCCGCAAGGAATGCAAGTCTCTTTCCTCCAATGTTTATATCGGCATGGGCTGTTTTTTCTCTGTTGGCAGTTGAATAGCGGGTAAAGGCATCGGCTTTTATGAACAGCCTGTCGCCTGTGGAAACCAGGGCTCTTTTAGTGTGGAAGTCCATTACTCCTCCTATTGCATCGCTTCCGTATATGGTGGCCCCGGGGCCGAAGATAACCTCGGTCCTGTCAATTACCGAGGGGTCAATGGAGATAACGTTCTGAATGTTTCCCTCACGATAGATTGCGTTGTTCATCCTTACACCGTCAACCACAATCAGTATCCTGTTTGTTGCGAATCCCCTGATCATCGGACTGCCGCCTCCAAGCTGACTTTTCTGTATGAAAACCTCACCTGAGAGGCTAAGCAGGTCGGCTGCTGTCTGGGGGTTATGCAGTTCGACCATCGGTTTAAGCACAGGTGTAATTTTATTCGGAACCTCATCGGCTTTCTGCTCCCACTTGCTGGCCGATACAACAAACTCATCAATTACGAACACCTTCCTTGTAAGTTTTACCGTGAAGTTTAAGCGCGCTATCTCATCGGCTGAGAGGCAAAGGGTTTCAAATGTGAAATGCTGGAAACAGATATTCCCTGATTCGCGGAAAGCCGAAAAGGCTACTCTCCCATTACGTGATGTATAGGTAAATGATGATTTTGAGGCATCGAAAACTGCCACATCGGCAACAGGAATGTTTTCATCATCAATAACTCTGATATACTGCCCGTTGACCAGAATAACAGCCTGAAAGAGTAACAGAAGAAAAAAGAGGCCCCTTCTCATAAGGCAATGAAGAAATTTAGTGGATACAAAACGCTTTCAATGCTCAAAAAACGTACCAACCTGTTAATATGTTCATTGTTTTATAACATGGGGTGGTATTTCAGTCAGCTGGTTAATTCAATTATTGCTATTTTTGGATAGATATAATAAAGACGAAGCAACCCGCCGTGAACAAACGAAATATTGTATTGATCATTGCCCTGCTGGCGTTTCTTGCCGCAGCCCTGTATATGCTGTCGAGAAGAAGCACACCTTCGGGTTTTAGCGATCCTTACAGGGCAATACCCGGCGATGCCTGCCTCGTTCTTGAATCGCCCGACCTACCGGGCTTTCTGAATAAGCTATCAGGCCAGTCGGGTCTTTTCCGCGAGTTGGGTGATGTAAAAGAGCTCGTTCAATTTTACAATTCCTTAAGATTCATCGATAGTATTTTCACCCAGAGGGATGTAAAGAAGATTTTCGGGTTTGGCAACTCCGTTGTTTCATTTCACGTTCATGGGAAGGGAAGGCTTGTTCCGCTTCTCTCAGTCAGCGTTCCCCCGGAAATGCGGCAGAGGCATGTCAGTGAGATACTTGGAATTGCAGGTGGCCGGAGTATTGTGGAATCAGATTATCAGGGCTTCAGTGTTTTTGAGATCCCGGTAATCAGGGGAAAGGAGGCAACCGCTGTTTATGCAGGATTCCGTCAGGGATCGATACTCTGCACACCCTCGAGGGTATTGCTGGAGACAGCCATACGGCATATTGATGAGGAGAGTGATATCAGGACAGATGCAACATTCGCCAGAGTTTACCGGGCAGCAGGCAGGAACGAGGACAGGTTATTTGTGATATTCAGGAATCTGCCCAAATTCATCTCATCATTTACTGCCGGAAAGGGCACCGCAATGGCCGCCGCTGCCGGCAAAGTGGCCGGCACTGCTGAAGGTGATGTCCTGATAAGTCAGAACGGATTGATTGTCAGCGGGTACATTGAGAGTGACAATCCGGCACAATCGCTGCACAGGTTCAGAGATACGCCGGCAGTATCGTTCGATTCCTACAAGATACTTCCTGTTTCAACTGCACTGTTCGAGACGTCGGTTTTTCAGGCCTACAGAAATCCGAGACAGGTTAGTGGTACCGGCAGGGAGCTTCTGCCTCTGATTGCCTCACAGATACTTCCCTTCGCGGGCGATGAGGTAACAAGGGCGCTGATTGACATAAGGGAGCGACCTGCAGATGAGAATATGATACTGTTATATGAGATAAGGAACCGCGACCATGTATCAGGTTCTCTCAACGCGGTACTCCAGGCGTCAGGAAGCACGAAAGATGAGCACATTATCTGGTTCACCCCTGATGATCAGACGAGAATAGCCGTTTACAGGGCACCGGCAGCAGGCCTTCATGATTTGCTTGTGCCGGGATTTGCACCCGGCTTCAGTGATCTTTTCTATACGTTCCATGACAATTTCCTGATTACCGGAAGCTCGTACCTGACTGTATCGCGGGTACTTTATGACAATATTCTTAACAGAACCCTGGCCAATGATATGCCATACAGGGATTTTGAGGCTACACTTCCCTCGCGTGCATCGTATTACTTCTACGCCGTTCCATCGAAGATTACTTCATTCCTGTCATACTACATCAGCAGCCAGGGGAACAAGGCAATCAGCAACAACCCAGCCCCGATAAGCAAAGTTTCGGCCATCGGCTATCATATTTCACCAAGCAGTGAGATGCTTTACAATAGCTTGTCGGTGAGGCTTATAAGTGAAGCACGCGAGGAGTCTTCAAGTGAGTGGGAGACCCTGCTCGATACTACCGCCTGTATAAAACCTTTCTTCTTTACCAATCATAATACCGGCGCAAGGGAGATTTTCGTGCAGGATATGAGTAACAATGCATACCTCATAAACTCAACCGGCAGGGTGCTCTGGAAAGTCCCCGTAAGAGAGAGGATCAACGGTACGGTGTATATGATAGATTACCTCAGGAACGGCAAATTCCAGCTTCTGTTTGCAGGCAGGGATTACCTTCACCTGCTTGACAGGAACGGAAATTATGTTGACCGGTTCCCGGTTAAGCTGAGATCGCCTGCAGCGGGCCCGCTGTCACTTTTTGACTATGACAATAACAAGGATTACAGGCTGTTTGTTGCAGGTGAAGACAGATACATTTACGCCTACGACAAATCGGGCAATGTTGTCAGGGGCTGGGTTCCCTACCGTACACAGGGGTTGGTAAGGTCGGAAATAAAGTTCTTCAGGATCTCGGGCAAGGACTATATTGTGGCCGGCGATGAATCGGGGATGTATTTCCTCGACAGGAGAGGAGCGGTGAGGTTCACAACCAGGGAGCCGGTCAGAAAGGCTGTCAGAAGTGAAATCAGGCTTACCACAGGCTCCGATCCGATGTTTGTATGCAGCTCACCCGAGGGTGAAGTGCAACTTGTATCGCTTAACGGGACCGTAAGGAAGCTTTCCCTGCAGAAATTTTCGCCCGATCATGCCTTTGAGTATTTTGATGCCGATGGTGACGGAACAGGTGAATTTCTTTTTATTGACAAGGGGAAGTTGTACCTTTATGATCATAACGGAAACAGGGTTTTCATGCGCGATTTCAGCACCGGCGATCTTGGAGGACCGATAGGCTTCGTATTTTCGGGGAACGACAGGGGTATCGGGGTGGTTGATAACCGCAACAGGCAGATATATATAGTTGACAACAAAGGAAACATAATGGGAGGATTTCCCCTCAGGGGCGCCTCACTCTTCTCGATCGGGAAAATAACCAGCACTCCCGGTTTCAATCTGATAGTTGGCGGCACCGACAATTTTCTATACAATTACAGATTAACCAGGTAATTACCGGAAAAATGAAAAAAAGTACCATTCTGTTCATTGCAATCTTAGGGCTTGTAACGTTTTCGTGCGTCAAGGAGACCTACGACATGAACAGGCTTTCAAAGAAAATGCGTCTCAATCCGGCTCTCGCCGTAGCGGCAGCAACCGGCGAGGTTACCCTTGGAGATATCATCAAGACCAACGATACGGTATTCTTTGACGATGAAAATCTTCTGAAACTGTGGATCAGAAAAGATTCCGTGGTGGAAATCTCTCTTGACTCACTGATAGATATTGAGGAGTTGTTCTCGTTCAGCGAGAGTTATCCTGTCGGCCATGCCGAGATGGCTGAAAGCTCAACCCTTTTCCAGATGAGCCTTAACCAGCTGTCAATGTACTTTGATCCTGCCCTGAGAGCCCAGTTGCAGTTACTCGACGATGGTTCTCCTCATCCGTTTCCTCCATTGCCTTCTGCCAATACCGGTACACACACACTTACTTCTTACCCGAATTTCGAATATGCGGTATTTGCCTCGGGAAAGCTGAACATTAAGTTCACCAATAACCTTCCTGCACAGGTGGCCGGTATCAAAATAGAGTTGAAGAATGCCGACGATAATTCACCTGTCGGTTCGCAGGTGGAAATACCGGCCGTTAACGGTGGAGACTTCTACAATACCTTTATCGATCTCGCCGGCAAGAGACTCTATAAGACCCTCAAGGCAGATATAATTGTTGAAGGCAGTCCGGGAACCAGTGAACCGGTTCTTATCCGGATGAGTGATCTGTTGCTTTTTGAAGTGACCGGCACCGATTTAAAAGTTGAATCGGGAAGGTTCATTGTGCCTGATCAGCTTCTGTCTGACCCCGGCGCCGAGGAATTCGTTTCGTTTGACCCCGGTGATGGAATGGAGATTACCGAACTCAGGCTTAATACCGGGTTAATACGGTACACAATCACATCGGATGTTAATGTACGTTCCGAACTCTCTGTTACCCTGCCATCGGTAACACGGTCGGGAGCGGAGTTTTCAGAGAGTATTGTGGTGAATCCGTTATCTTCAGCAACAGGGAGTTTCCCGGCAAACAACATGGTGGCATTGCTTAATACGAACCCGGATCAGGCATATAATTCACTACCGGCAGAATACGAAATCAGGATCAGCTCGCAGGGCCAGATGATTGATTTCTCAGCTGATGACCTGTTTAGTTTTGAGGCATCAATTGAGGACCTGTATATTGATTATGTAAAGGGATATTTCGGACAGATGACTGAGTCGATCGAACCGGAGATTATCGATCTGGAGATAGAGGATATAATCAGGAAGCTCGACGGTGAATTCAGGATCACCAATCCGATGCTTACACTTGACTATTCAAACTCATTCGGATTGCCGGTTGAAATCGCCCTTAGCGCTACCGGCCGGAAAAACGGCAATAGTGTGGAGCTGGGTCTTGCTCCGTTCATTCTCTCCTTCCCCCAGTATCCAGTTAGAGATATAACCGACCGTTTCACCATAAACAGGGAGAATTCAACACTGCCCGAACTTATATCGATGCCTCCGATGACAATAGAACTGACGGGCAGCGCCAAGCTGAATCCTGCAGGCGGTGCCGGCGGGCAGAGAAATAATTACATTTTTGGCGACAGCCGGTTTGTAGCCGGCCTGGAGGCCCTGGTCCCCATGGATTTATGGATTAACAATCTTCAGCTTGCCGATACGGTGGAAAACTTCCTGAAGCCTGAGGATGGTAGTGACGGGTTCTCTCCCGAGGACCTTGAATATGTGAGACTTGATCTTATGGTCACAAACGGGTTTCCCCTTGGTGTTTCGGTGTCGGTTATTCTGAGAGATACACTGTTGGACGATGATCTTTACCAGCTGGATATACCGGGCATAATAGAGCCCGCCCCGGTAAACACCAATGGCAGGGTAACAGCCAACAGTGAAAAAACGAGCCAGATAGTTATTGAAAAGGAGTTCTTCGAAGCCGCCAGGGAGGCTCATACGATAGTACTGAAGTTCACACTCAACACTACCGGTTCAGGGTCACAGAGTGTAAAGATCTATTCTGATTACAAAATATCTTTCAAGGCAGGCCTTGTGGTACGGGCCGATATGATACTAAATTAACGACTTTATTATGAGAACATTACGGATATCGACCCTCATTTTTCTGGCAGCTCTGGGTTCCCATATAACCAGCGGTCAGCAGCTGAGTACGGTATATTATATGAACCTGCCTCAGAATCATTTGTTTAACCCGGCCTTTAAGCCTTCGAACGGATTTTATCTCGGTCTTCCTGCCCTGACAGGCATTAACTTCAATTTCAATACAAACTTCATCGGGTTTTCCGATGTTTTCAGGTACAGTGCCTCGGGTGATTCCGTAATATCGGTACTTCACCCCGATTTTGATACTGATGCCTTTCTGGAGAAGATAAAGGGATCGAATTATATAGCTCCCGATTTGAATATCCACACCCTTGGTTTGGGTTTCAGGGCCGGAAAAGACCTGTATATTTTCCTGGATGTAATGGAAAGGGTTTCAGGAAATGCCGCACTGCCCGGAAGCATGTTTGAGCTTGCCCTGAAAGGCAATGAGGGATTTGTGGGAAGCACCATCGATCTTACATCGCTCGACGCGTCACTAACCTATTACAGGGAGATTGCATTGGGCTTTTCAAAGGATATCACCGACAGGCTGAGGATAGGAGCCAGGGGCAAGATGCTTATGGGAATTGCCGCGGTTACAGTGGATAACAGGCAACTGGGCATATCGGTACTTGATGATTACTCTCACCGTATGACCACCGATGTGGACATTAACATCTCAGGTCCCGTGACAGTTTACGTAAATGGCACAACAAACAATATTGACAGTGTTGCTATTGATGAAAGCCGGCTGGAAGATCCCGGATTCTGGCTCAACACTTCGAATCCGGGGTTTGGCATCGATTTGGGTGCAGTTTACAGACTTACCGAACGGATCAACCTGTCGGCTGCCATAAACGGGTTTGGCATAATAAACTGGAAGAGTGATATATCCAATCTGAATGCCAGTAATGAGTTCCTCTTCTCGGGTTTCGACATATCGGCGGTGATAGACGGAACCAGGGATTTTGATGATATGGCTGAGGAGCTTCTCGACTCGCTTAAGAATTCGTTTGTGATTTCGGAACAGAGTTCCGCCTTCAGGACAATTCTGCCCGGCACCTTAACGCTCGGAGCATCATACAGGTTAACCGAAGGGATACTTTTAGGGGTGGTTTCGAGTTCAACCCTGCGTGACAGCAGGCTTAGAAGTTCGCTTATGCTGTCTGCGAATGCAAATCTGGGGAGCAGTTTTTCTGCGGGATTAAGCTATACTGCCATTAACAGCAGCTTTGACAATATTGGAGCCGGGCTGGCTTTCAGAACGGGCCCTGTGCAGTTCTATGCGGTTGCCGACAAGATACCCGTAATGTACAATAAGGTTATTATTCCGTCGGGGGAAAGCGGGGACCCTTTTAACCTCATACTCCCCGACAGATGGAATACTCTTACCGTGAGGCTTGGGATGAACCTGGTGTTTGGCAATAAAATCAAAAAGAAATCAGACAGGCCGATGGTTGTGGCCACTGAAGAGATGAAGTAGCATGGCTGTATTGTTCAGAATATTTCTTATAGGCCTTCTTGTTTACCTTGTTTTAAGAACAATAGCCTCATTTGGTGCCAGAACAGGCCCTGGTGCCCAAAATGCCAGGCCTGACAATAAGGGAGAAAAGCGGGGTCACAAAAGGAGAGGAATCCCACGTGAGATAGGTGAATACGTTGATTATGAGGACGTGGACTGATTCTTTTAGTCTTATACTCCGGTATTCTTTAATTGCTTGGCAAGGGCGTTGGCGAATACAAAATCGTTAAGAAGCTTACAATCGGAGTTAAGTATTTCCTTACTGTTTCCCTCCCAGCATTTCTGTCCTTCAGAGATGAATACAATTTTTTCTCCTATCTCCATCACTGAATTCATGTCGTGCGTATTAACCACGGTTGTGATGTTATACTCCTCGGTTATTTCCTTTATCAGGTTATCAATTAGAATGGCCGTTATCGGGTCGAGCCCCGAGTTAGGCTCATCACAGAAAAGATATCTGGGATTGAGCGCAATGGCCCGTGCAATTGCGGCCCTTTTCTTCATGCCTCCTGAAAGCTCTGACGGGAAAAGCTTGTTTGTCCCGGCAAGATTAACTCTTTCGAGACAGAAGTTAACCCTCTCTTTCTTCTCCCGGGTGTTGAGCCCTGAGAACATATCAAGCGGGAACCTCACGTTATCCTCAACGCTGAGGCTGTCAAAAAGGGCACTTCCCTGGAAAAGCATCCCGATCTGTTTTCGGATCTCTTTCCTTTCATGGAAGTTAAGGGTGTTGAAGAGAGTATCTTCATACCATATTTCACCACTGTCGGCTTCGTGAAGTCCGACAATCGATTTCAGAAGGACTGTTTTTCCCGAACCGCTGCTGCCGATGATCAGGTTTGTCATTCCGGGTTCGAATGTCACTGAGATATCATCCAGCACATTTCTGCCATCAAACGATTTATATATATTCTTTACCCGTATCATGACAACATAAGCTGAGTAAGAATAACATTGGTGAGCAGAATGAGAATGCTGCTGTAAACGACTGCCTTCGTGCTTGCCCTTCCGACTTCAAGAGAACCTCCCTCAACAAAATATCCATGGTATGCAGCAACGGTTGTGATGATGAATGCAAAGAACACAGTCTTTATCATCGAATACAATATATAATATGGTATGAATGCATACTGGATGCCATAAATGAAATCGGACGATGTTACAACGCCGGCGCCCACCCCTGCAATCCATCCGCCTGCTATGCCAACAACTATGCTGATGAGGGTTAGAAACGGATTGAAAAGAAGGGTGGCAGTTATTTTAGGAAGGATCAGGAACGACGCCGAGTTAACTCCCATCATCTCAAGGGCATCGATCTGTTCGGTCACTCTCATTGTACCTATTTCGGAAGTAATGTTGGAACCGACTTTTCCTGCAAGGATCAGGGCTATTACCGTCGATGAGAACTCGAGGATTATTGAATCGCGGCATCCCAGTCCGATAAGATAGGAGGGGTAAATCGGATTATCGGTGTTGTAAGCTGTCTGAAGGGTTATTACTGCCCCCATGAAGACCGAAATAATGACTACAATGCCAATCGAGTAGAGACCCAGTGAAATAAACTCTCTCAAGGTTTGCCGGTAGTATACTGAGTAGTTTTCAGGTTTTGAGAAAACCTTTCCCATCAGTATCCAATAGTTTCCGAATTCATGAAGAAACTTCAGCATTCTGTCCGGTTTAGTTCCGATAACCGCAAATTTAATAATAAATGGCGACTGGCGGGGTTGTCTGACCATATTGATAAATAATAATATATTTGCAGCATGGACAACAGGTTTGTAGTAATAATGGCCGGTGGTGTGGGAAGCAGGTTCTGGCCACTCAGCAGGCACAGGCTTCCAAAACAGTTCCTCGATATCCTTGGATCCGGAGAGACTCTCCTCCAGCAAACCTACAAGAGATTCCTGAAACTTTGTCCGGCTGAGAATATCTTCGTTGTTACCAGCAGTGAACACACCCATGTGGTTTCACAGCAGCTCAATATTGATTCCGGCAGAATTCTGGCCGAACCTTTCAGGCGAAACACAGCGCCATGTGTGGCTTATGCAAGTTACAGAATACTGAGTATTAATCCCGATGCCGTAATAGCTGTCACACCTGCCGATCACCTGATTGAAAAGCAGGATGTTTTTGAGGAGGTGATTGAAGAGGGCTTTAAGTATTCAGCCGGCAATGATGTTCTTATTACTATAGGAATCAAGCCCAACCGGCCTGAAACCGGTTATGGTTATATCCAGGCAAATGAGAAGTCAAGGGTCAGGGGTTTTAAGGGACTTAAGCCTGTTAAAACCTTCACCGAGAAGCCTGATATCGACCTGGCACGTCTTTTCCTGGAAAGCGGAGACTTTTACTGGAACTCAGGCATTTTTATATGGAATGTAAATTGTATAATAGATGCCTTTGGGAGATATATGCCCGACATGTTTGCAGCTTTTGAGGAAGGACGCGGGAAGTTTGGAACTGCAGACGAGGCCGACTTCATATCGCGTACCTACACTGAGTGCAGCAGTATTTCGATCGACTACGGGGTAATGGAGAAAGCTGATAATGTGTTTGTTATATGCACTGATATGGGATGGTCCGATCTGGGGACATGGAGTTCGCTTGCGGAGCATACGCCTGATGATCAGAATGGTAATACGATTATCTCGGGAAGGCTTTTTCCCTACGAACTGCATGGTAATATAATTAACATACCCGAAGGGAAGGTGCTGGTGGCAAAGGGGCTTGAAGGTTATATTGTGGTTGACTCAGGAGATGTTCTGCTTATAGTACCGCGCAACAGCGAACAGAGTATAAAGGAATATCTCGATGATGTAAAGAAACATACAGGCAGCGAATTCCTGTAGGAATAAGAGGTGTGAAAAAAAGCGGCCCGGGAAATAGAATCCGGGCCGCTTTTATATTCATAAACCGTTATACTAGTATTCCCAGAGGTCGTGTTCGAAATTCTGAAGGTCGGTTTTGATTCTTTCAGCTTCGAATATTACATCCTTTCCAACCATATACTCATTAATAACCCTGTCGTCATAAACGTTTGACTCGGCAAAAATCACGCTGCTGAAGCGTCTCTGCATAAAGAGGTCGTCGAATGAGAGTCTCTGGGCGTCATTGAATCGGTTGAATGCCTCATGTCTGGCAAAGGCATCGCGAAACTCATCATACCTGATCCAGAACAGCCTGACACGGTCAATATTTCCCATTTCATTGGGAGCCATGCTGATAGGCAACAGCGCCAGTATCCGTACCTGAAGTGATGAGTGCTTTTTATCGAAATACCACTCCTCATAAATCATAATCTGTTTTACATCTGCAAGTTTTTCCTCAATGGGTATGGTAATCTTGGTGGTACCGATTACATTACCGTCGAGGTCGGTTTGAGGCACCTCCTTTTCGCCTGCATCGAGCATTCTCTCTATATCGGCATAGGTTACATTGACGTTCATGTCTTGACCGTCGTATGCGTTAATCTGTCCTGCCTTTACCTCAGCAAGGATAATCCCCATAAGGTTGGTTCTTCCGTCGGCCACAGGCTCGGTAGGATAGTAAAGAGGATGGTTCATCTTCTCCCTCAGGTCAATGATCCTGTATATCCTTTTCGACCATGAAACATCGGCTTCCCTTACGTGAGGATAGGCTATCTTGGTATTCTCGTGTATCGATTTTTCATAAACGTCCTTGAACGACTGCCCGTAGGCTACACCAAGGAACATCAGTGCGAAAAATGCGGTAAAAACTCTCTTGCTCATAATATTCGTCATTTCAAATTACCTGATTGTCAATCCGATCGGTGGCAGGTCCCTGGTTATTTTGTCGGGGCCGGTTGCTTTTATGTCCATGAAATAGAATTCCTGTCCCCTCCTTAGCTGGGCTACGGCCGTCTTCATCTGTGCGGTAAGTGCCGGTCCGTTTGTCTCCAGGGGCACAGCAAAACCCTTATCGTAGTAAATCATTTTGTAGCTGTTAATGTCATACCTGAGGTCGAACTCAAAGTTTTCAAGCACGGCAACAATACCGGGTGCAGCCATAGCTGTTTCCTTTGCAATTGCACCGGTGTTTAGTCCTCCGAACTTTGCAACAGGGTCGGGGATTCTCCTTACCCTGAATGAATATGGAGGGAAATCCATCCTTTTTCCGTTAACTTCAGCGGAGACAATAATCTGTGCATCCTTGTTGATTTCTCCCGGGTCAACCACGTATTCTCCCGGGAAGTTCTTGTATTTGCCTCTCTTAATAGTTCCGTTGGTCATTCTTACCGATATCTTGTCTGATCCGACGCCGGGCACTGAAATATCGATGGGGTTGTCAACACCCTTGTAGAGTACGTTCATTGCTGTTGGAGAGACAACCACGTTGGGAAAGGCCACGGTATATGCCGATTCAAACGGATACGCGACATCAGTGCCATCGGGGGCCGTCATTACAATAAGCCCTCCCCATTTTTTGTCGCCAACTGACGAAGCCCTGGCCCGGTATATTGCCCTGCCGCTTTCATCGAGGGGCAGGGTGGTATAGTCACCCACCATCTCATATGTTACACCTCCGCCCGGGAGGTCAACCTTCCTGTAATTACCCACCATTGTTTTTGGGGCCTTTGTGGTATCGGTGGCAGCGATGAATACTTTGGCTTCATACTCGTTGCCCGACATTATGTAGTTCGAATTTGTAATTACAGTAGGCTCCAGTTTATTGAACTTAAAGGAGGCTGCATCGATCTGCCCGTAAAGGAAATTAAGGACTTCGGTTTCAGCGTTCCTCACATCAACCTGGAACTTTGACAATATTGTTATGACTGCTACAAGCGGGAGTGCCTGGAAGTTGGCATTTTCCCATCTTTCGACAGCACCTTCGAGGTTCTTCGGGTCTTCGGTGTAAAGGCTGTTATTGATCGACTCCTCAGCAGTGACATTCCTTCCTCCAATGGTTTCAAGCAGAAACTCACGGTATTCAATCAGCAGAGCCTTGAGATTGTTTGCTTTACCGTTCTGGTCTGCGCCAATGAGTATTTCGGAGGGGACATTGTTTTCGTCGATTTTCTGGACCTTATGGATATCAATTTTACCGTTAACAATTGCTTCTGCATCATCACCCTCGGCGGTTTTGATAATCTCTACCTTTAGGTCATGGATGTAGTTGAAAACTTCATCGGCACGTTCCTTCAGTTCGAATGCCTTGTCCCTGTAGGGGCCGGCCTTGGCCGGGTTCTCTGCAGCAGCACGGTCAAACTCCATGTAGGTGCCTGAATTCTTCCTGATATAGTTAGCAACAGTTTTCGTAAGGCCTTCGTCAACCTTTTTGAATGCCTCGACGGCTTCCTTCGATACGTTAAGAGCAAGCATGGCTGTAAGTACAAGGTACATCATGCCTATCATCTTTTGCCTCGGTGTTTCTTTTCCGTGGGCCATTTTGCGAGGGGTTTAGAGTTATTTAACGTTCATTGCAGCAAGCATGTTGCCGTAAACATTGTTCAGGGCTGAAAGATTCTCATTTAGGCTGACAATCTGCTCGCGATATTTTTTGGTATCGCCTGCTGATTCATTCAGGTCTTTAATCAAACCCTGCATGCCTTTGTAGACAGCCTCAGTTTCCTTGTTGTGTTCATTACTGTTGCGCAGCTGGAGTTCATAGACTGCATTCAGTGCCGACAGGTTTTTGTTGAGGGCCTCTATCTGCTGCTGGTATGATTTGCCGCTCGTCTCAACTATAGCCAGCGAATCGGCAATGCTCCTGTACGATTTGTTGGATTCGCCGATAACCTTTGCTGTATCCTGGTATGAATCGTTAAGCTTTCCAATTGATTCATTGGCGTTTTTAACATTCCTGACATACTCGGATGAGACAGTTGCGGCATCACCCATGCCGGCAAAGGCTACTGTAGCATCACTTAGTTTCCTCATACCCGTGCCTAGTTTCTGGAACAGATCGGGAGTGATTTCGGCGTTGACAAGCATTTCGTCGAATTTAGCAAGGGCTGCCGAACCTGAACCGCCACCGCCGGAAATGCGTGCGCTGGAAGTTGTTCCGTCGTCAACGCCTGCAAGTTCAGGGTAAACGAGTGTCCAGTCGGGTTCTTCATGAAGTGGCTCGAATGCCGAGAAGAAGAAGATAGCGGCCTCGGTGAGCAGACCGATCGTAAGCAGAAGGCCCGCAAGTGGCCAGTGCTGGATTTTAAAAAGCGCTCCAATAATAACTACGGATGCGCCAAGTCCGTAAAGCTTGGCCATGAATGCCTTCCATCCGCTACTGTGTACAATTTCTGCTAGGCTCATATAGCTGATTATTAAGTGATTAATTTACGGGTTATTAATTTACACCAATATAGGAACGAACGTTTCTGAAACCGATGTAAGCTTTTGTGGTATCCTGATATTCAAAGTCTCTTGAACTGGTTTGCAGGTAGTAGGATATATCTTTCCAGGAACCTCCCCTGATGACTTTTCTCTTCATAACGGGGGGGTCATCCGGCCGGGCGTTGTATTCGTAATTCGGATTCAGGTCGTGTGTGAATGCGTATGAACTCTGGTGGAAAGCTGTAATTGTCCATTCGGCGACGTTTCCCGACATATCGTAAAGTCCATATTCGTTTGGTTCATATGAAGCAACCCTGGCTGAATAGACACTTCCGTCGTCGATATAGTTTCCCCTCAGGGGTTTGAAGTTAGCCAGGAAGCATCCCTCGTAATTTCTTGCATATGGGCCGCCCCATGGATACATTGAGAGGTCGAGTCCGCCTCTTGCTGCAAATTCCCATTCGGTTTCAAGGGGAAGCCTGTAGTCGTGCACACCCGGTAGTCCCTGTGACCGGAGGTCGTTGTTCATGAATTCGGTTCTCCACACGCTGAAGGCTCTTGCCTGAATCCATGAAACACCCACAACAGGATAGTTGTCATATGACGGATGCCAGAAGTAGAGGGTAGCCATCGGGTCGTTGTAGGAATATGTAAAGTCCCTTATCCAGCACAGGGTGTCGGGATAAACGTTCACAACATCCTTCATAATGTATGAAGAACGGTCGACAACATCCGATTCCACACCCTCGAGGTTTGTTACCTTGCCTTCGTATTTTCCATCCTTGAAATTATATTTTGCTTTTGCTGCCTGCTGATAATCTACCCAGGAATAGGAATAATTGAGAAGCCTGGTGTCGTATTCCTTGCGGTTATTGAATCTTTCCTGCGGGGGGTAATACATGGTTTCCACGACGGCGAGAATATTCTCATCCCTGATATCGATTTTCTCCTCCCAGTTGATTATGTTGGGTTCAATCAGGTTACCCTCTTCGTCTACCCTGAAGAATTCATATCCCTCAATCCCCTCTTCTCCGAGTTTGGTTCTCAGGATTGAATCCCTGACCCAATAGACGAACTGGCGGTATTTATTGTTTGTTATCTCGGTCTGATCCATCCAGAAGGCATCAACAGTAACGGTTTTCGACAGGGTATTCATCTGGTACATGGCGTCCTGTTCGCTGGGGCCGGTGGTAAAGCTACCGGCCGGAATGAATGCCATTTCAAATGGTTCCGGTTCTGAAAACGCCTTTCTTCCGGGTACACCTGTAAGCTCTCCGTTGTATGATGAGCTGCATCCTGACAGAATGATCGTTACGGTGACAACTAGCAAGAAAATCTTTTTCATAAGGCTTCTTTCAAAAATTTATAATGCAAGTAAGTTATTTTTTTTCTAATATCTACAAGAATCTGACACTTTTATATTTCATAGGGCTTCGGCCTGCGCTGATTTCAAAGCAATACTTAACCATAAATTCATGAGACCCCGATGTGTTTTTCCTGATATCGGTCATCGAGAAATCATAGGCATATCCGAGTTTTATACCGTTGTACAACTCAATTCCGGCCATACCGGTTATGGCATCGCCGGACCTGTAGGAAACGCCGCCCCATGCTTTTTTATTGTATGTTACCAACGAGTTTATTGTAAACTGAAAAATCCGTCCGTCGCTGAACAGAAGAACAGAGGGCTGGAGTTCATAGGCCGGGTTTGCCAGCACGAGGTTGTATCCGCCGGTAAGGTAATAATGCCTGCTGAGGTAAGGGTTCCCCTTTGAGAACTTCATAACAGGCTGGTTAATATGCGTAACCGAAAGGCCGGCGTAATAGCGGTCGGCATTATAGAAAATTCCTGCGGCTGCATCAAATGCCACGTAACTCTCCTTGCTTTCGGGTATCAGGGGGTCTCCGGAGGGTGGTACATAAACATCGCCGGAAGGGATGACCCATGAGGGGCTGAGTGTTTTGTTCAGGACACCTGCGGAAAGTCCTATTCCTAAACGGCCGGTTCCTAAATTAATGAAGTAGGCATATGAAAGATCGATTCCGGTATCATTATCGAAACCAACCTTGTCGCTTCTGATTTTTATTCCGATACCCGACTGAGTTCCGAATATCCTCAGGGGCGAGTTAACGTTAAAGGTGGTCGTCGACGGCGCGCCTTCGAGTCCGAGCCATTGCTGCCTGTTGACAGCCGTGGCGCAAATCATCCCGCCGGCTCCGGCGGCAGCCGGGTTGAATACCGGTACGGAGAACATATAGTGTGAGGATAGCGGGTCCTGCTGAGCAGGAACTACCGTCAGCACCACGAACGGCAAAACCACTGTAAGGATTTTTCGTATCACCACTTTTCCGGCATTAAATGTAGGCCTGAGTTTAAAAAAGTAAAATAAGCATAAAAGAAAAAAGCAAGCAAATTTATACTAAATTATTTGAAACCCAATAGTTGCAACCTGCGACAGACGGATTTGCACTGGATAAACTCCGGAATAGGGTATTTTGTTCAACCGCTCTTTAATCTGGCCATCGAACTGACCCATCTGCCGGGAACCTCATTCGAATTTGCCTTAAGGTAGTCTTCGTACGCGCAGGCCACGTATACCCTTTCGCCCTTTGAGGAATTGAGTTCGAGCCACCATCGTTCCGTGTAATTGCTTTTTACAAATACCATTTCAGTGTCGATGTCATCAATATTGATATGGTACCTTGTAAACCGTCCGGTGCCATCTTCACCTCCGGCCGGATTTTCAGCCTGTTTCTGCGAATAGCTTTCAAGAAGAAACCATATTATCTGGGATGCAAGGGCCGCGGTTTGCCCCGACTTGTCGGTAAGTGGGTTAACCTCAAACAGCCCGAAATATTTCAGTCTGTCTGAAACCCCGGTGTATCGGGCTATCAGGCACGCCTCCTCGGCGTACAATCCGTTCGGTGAAGAATTGAGGGAACCGGGGGCATCTGCCTGGCGAACAGCCCCGATATCGAAAAGAACGGCCTCCGAATCACGAAGATAAGGTTCAGTAAGATGGATTGCCTGCCTTACATCACCAAGCCTTATCAGGTCGTGATGCTTACGTGAAAGCCTTGTTATAAGCTGGGGATCGTTCAGGTAGGTCTGGTACCCGAGGTTGACGAAATGGGTCATGCTGTTCCCGGTTGAACTGAAGAAAGGAAAGAGGGAGTTGTAATACCCGTTTTCCCGGCTCTCGGGAGAGTAATCTATCCTTGAATCGACTGCAACAAGAGAAAAACTGCTTCCGGCAGCATGATACAGCCTGTTCACTGACTGGAACAGGGAACTTGTTCCTCCTATTATAATGGTAAGTATATTGTGCTGACTGAAATGGTTCAGTACTTCAGTCAGCCCGGCTATCGTGTCATTCGGACCGGCTCCCGGCTTGAGATTGCCTGTATCGGCGATCTTCATTTTCCCTGGTATACGCGCCATGCCGTACAATATCCGCCTTATTGCATCGGGGGCAGCTGCACTTCCCGGTTCGGGCGAGGTTCTGTCATCGGGAACACCGATGATAGCTGCCCTGAACCCCTTTAATGTTGTCAGTGGATTGCTTTCGGTATTTACGGTCAGGGTGCGTGAAAACTGCGACTGATCAGGTATGTTCCCTGCCGAATGTCTTTCAAGACTGACTGGATCAAGGTAGTCGGTCAGATTTATCATGGCTGAATATCAGTTATCTCTTTTTCTTCTTCGGCTTCGCGGCACTCTCACCGACTATCTTTTTGCAATCGTCGGCCGTAAGTGAACCCGGGTCCTTACCCTTTGGTATCTTGTAGTTTTCACGGTTGAAGGTAATGTAGGGTCCGTAACGACCGTTAAGTATCCGGTATTCTCCAAATTCTGCAATTACCTTCTTCTTCTCGCTCTCATCCTTTTCGGAAATCAGTTCTGCAGCCCTGCCGATATCGATTGTGTAGGGATCGTCGTGCCCCTTCTTCAGGGCATAAAACTTGTTTTCGTGCCTGATAAACGGACCAAAACGTCCGATTCCGGCCACCACCTCACTGCCACTAATCTCACCTACCTTCCTGGGTAGCCGGAACAAACCCAGTGCCTCTTCGAGCGTTATGGTTTCAATAAGCTGATTCTTAAGCAGGCTGGCGTACCGGGGCTTACTGTCGCCGGTACCTTCACCAACCTGTACTACCGGTCCAAACCTTCCCATCTTCACCGATACCTGTTCACCGGTTTCAGGGTGGGTGCCGAGTATTCTGGCACCAGTCTTCTTTTCCCTTTTTGTAAGGGTATGCACAACCGCGGGATGGAACGATGAGTAAAAGGATCCAAGCATGTCAACCCATGACAGTCTGCCCTCGGCAATATCGTCGAATTGCTTTTCGACTGTTGCGGTGAAGTGGTAATCGACAATATCGGCGAAATTCTCAATCAGAAAGTCATTTACTATCATGCCAATATCCATCGGGAACAGCTTTGCCTTCTCTCTTCCTGCCATCTCCGATTTTGTCACCGGCTTAATCTTTCCTCCCTGCAATACATGGGTCCTGATGGTCCTCTTTTCGCCGGGGCGGTCGCCCCGTGCAACATATCCCCTGTTTTGAATTGTGGATATTGTAGGTGCATAGGTAGAAGGTCTTCCGATACCCAGCTCTTCGAGCTTCCTGACAAGACTTGCCTCGGTATATCTTGGAGGTGGTGTGGTGAAGCGCTCGGATGCCGTAATGTTATCGTACCATAATTTTGTGCCGGTGCTGACCGGAGGAATTACCGTGGCTTCATCGTCTACCTGTTCATTATCGGTCGACTCGGTATATACCCTTAAAAAACCGTCGAACTTTATCACTTCACCCACAGCAGTGAAGCTGACCCCGGTTCCACCGGCATTTATGGTCAGTGTTGTCCGCTCAACAACAGCGTCGGCCATCTGGCTGGCTATGGTTCTTTTCCATATGAGCTCGTAAAGTCTCTTTTCCTGCTGGGAGCCGGCTACCTGCGGCTTGTCAAGGTAGGTTGGCCTGATAGCCTCGTGAGCCTCCTGTGCACCCTTTGAGCGGGTCTTGTATTGCCGTGTCTTTGAATAGTTTTCACCAAATTCCGAGGCAATCATCTTTTGTGCCATTCCGAGGGCAAGCTTTGACAGGCTGGTTGAATCGGTCCTCATGTATGTTATCCTGCCCGATTCGTAAAGCTTCTGTGCCACTGACATTGTTTGTGCCACCGAGAAGCCCAGTTTCCTGTACGCTTCCTGCTGAAGGGTCGATGTGGTGAATGGCGGTGCAGGTGAGCGTGTTCCGGGTTTAACTGTTATACCGGCGACACTGAAACCGGCACTGCGGCATGATTCAAGGAACTCAATTGCCTCTTTCTCACTCCGGAACCTTTTTGAAGCTTCAGCCTTTATGACGCCTGCGGCAGGATTGTCTTCATCAATCAGGAAAAGAGCGGTAACCCTGAATGATGACTCGGTACGGAACCCTATTATTTCGCGTTCTCTTTCAACCAGCAGCCTTACCGCCACCGACTGAACCCGGCCGGCCGAGAGGGAAGGCTGTACCTTTTTCCAGAGAACTGGTGATATCTCAAAGCCAACCAGCCTGTCAAGTATTCTTCTTGCCTGCTGTGAATATACAAGGTTCATGTCAACACTGCGGGGGTTTTCTATGGCCGAAGTGATGGCGTCTTTGGTAATCTCATGGAAAACAATGCGTTTCGTGGCAGCCGGGTCAAGCCCGAGTACCATGGAAAGATGCCATGCAATGGCTTCTCCCTCCCTGTCCTCATCGGAGGCAATCCAAACGGTACGGGTTTCAGATACAGCTTTCCTGAGGGCGGTCACTACCTTCTGCTTTTCGGCCGGAACCTCATACTCAGGGGTAAATGATTTATCAATATCAATTCCAAGGTTCTTCTTCGACAGGTCGCGAATATGGCCGAAACTCGAAACAACCCTGAAATCCTTACCAAGGAATTTCTCGATTGTCTTTGCTTTGGCCGGCGACTCAACAATTACAAGATTCTCACTCATGGATGACAGACACATTTAGAAAAACACGACAAAGTAAAACATAATGGCTGCTAACTTCAAAATAAAAAAAGAATATTCTTCATAATTTACTAATTTTGGCCAAACGATTTCCCTGTGATGGATGACAATACAGTGAATAACAAGAAGTACATCATTTGGTTCTGGGCGCTCTTTGCTTCACCTTTCGTGGTATTGTTTCTGATATTTTTTCTGATATCAGAAGGGGTCATGGGTCCGATCCCCTCCTTTGAGGAACTTGAGAACCCCGACAACAAACTTGCCGCCGAGGTGTATTCCGAGGATAATGTTCTTCTCGGCAAGTATTTCATTCAGAACCGCACCTGGACTGAATACGAAGAGATTTCGCCCTACATGATTGATGCCCTGATATCAACAGAGGATATAAGGTTTTACAGGCATTCAGGAATTGATGTAAGGGGGCTTGTCAGGGTGGCGGTTAAGCGTGTCCTGCTAAGGCAGAAGCAGGCCGGCGGAGGCAGTACAATCACACAGCAGCTTGCAAAGAACCTGTACCAGACAAGGAGTGCCATAGCTGACTCGGAGGGTGCGAGAAAGAGCTTCAACCTTGGCATGTCGAAGTTCAAGGAGTGGTATACTGCCGTCAAGCTCGAAAAGAGCTACACCAAGGAAGAGATTATTACAATGTATCTGAATCAGTTCGACTTTGTGAACAATGCGGTTGGGATACGCTCGGCAGCCCAGGTCTATTTCAACACCACCCCCGACTCGCTGGGGATAGAGCAGTCGGCCATGCTTGTGGGCATGCTCAAGAACTCTTCATATTTCAATCCGGTAAGAAGGCCCGAAGCAACCAGGCAGAGGAGAAATGTGGTTCTCTCGCAGATGGTCAAATACGGATATCTTGGACGTGAGGCTGGCGACTCACTGAAACAGGCTGACATTGTTCTCAATTTCAGGGAGGCCAGCCATACTGCCGGACTGGCCACATATTTCAGGGAGTACATACGCACTACCATGATTGCTTATAACCCCGACAGCCTTTCGGGCTGGTCAACGGAAGAGGCTTACGATGAGGCAAAGTACCAGTGGGATAACAATCCGCTTTATGGGTGGTGCAGGAAGAATCACAAACCCGACGGCAGCAATTACAACCTTTACAATGACGGGCTGAAGATTTATACCACTATCAATTCGAAGATGCAGCAATATGCCGAGGAGGCCCTGGTAAATCATCTTGACAGCCTGATTCAGCCTGCGTTTTATAAAGCGGCCAGGAGGTTCCGTAACCCTCCCTTCTCGGATGATATAACCCCCGAGGAGATAAGGAGTATTATGGAGACCAGCATGAGAAGAACTGATCGTTACCGGTCGATGCAAAGGCTTAAGATAAGTTCTGACTCAATTATGAAGGTGTTCAACACACCGGTTCCCATGAGGCTGTTCAGTTACGAGGGCATAATTGATACGGTAATGACACCGATGGATTCAATACGGTACTACAAGTTCTTTGTACGGTCGTCGTTCATGGCCATGGATCCGCATACCGGGGGTGTTAAGGCGTATATCGGAGGCCCCAACTTCAACTATATAAAATTCGATGCCGTAACCGCCCAGAAGAAGCAGGTTGGGAGTACTATCAAGCCTTTTCTGTATACCATAGCGATGCAGAATGGCATTTCCCCCTGCCATGAGGTTTCAAATGTGCCTTATGAATTCACGGTTGCCGACAGCATATGGAGGCCAAGGAGTTCGGGCCCGGGCGAATACCATGGCAAGATGGTAACTCTGAAGTGGGGACTTGCCCAGTCGGAGAACTACATATCGGCATGGCTGATGAAGCAGTTTTCACCGGGTGCGGTGGCCGATCTTATGCAGAGGATGGGTATCAGGAGCTATGTTCCCGAAGTTCCGTCGATTTTTCTGGGTACAGCCGACCTTTCGCTCGAAGAGATGGTTGGAGCCTACGGCACCTATTCGAACAAGGGTGTTTATACACAGCCCATATATGTAACACGCATTGAGGACAGGAATGGTAATGTCATTTCGAGGTTCACGCCAGGGATTGAAGAGGTTCTCACAGAGGAACAGGCCTACCTTATGGCCAATCTGCTAATGGGTGTGGTACAGACTGGCTCGGGTATAAGGTTAAGGGCAACTTATCAGTTAATGAACCAGATAGGAGGAAAAACCGGAACCACCCAGAATCATGCAAACGGATGGTTCATGGGCATTACCCCGAACCTGGTGGCCGGGGTATGGACGGGCTGGGAGGACCAGGCCATTCACTTTGAGGATCTGCGTACGGGACAGGGAGCCAACATGGCCCTTCCTGTTTTTGCAGAGTTCCTGAAGCGTGTATATGCCGATCCGGAATTCTCCATGATGGTTGAGGATACATTTGAGGCACCACCGGGGTTCACCCTCGAACTTGATTGTGATAAACTTAAGTCGCAAAAGCCAGGGTCGACAATAACAAGGCAGCGTTACTAGGAGAAGAGGTGTTTCACCAGGGTCTCAATTTTCCCGGCAGTAATAATTTCAGGTCCATTTTTAGGCAGTACGGTTTTCCTGTGGTATTTTGATATTAAGATTCTTTCGAAGCCCAGCCGGGCCGCTTCCCTTATTCTCTGTTCAACCCTCGGAACAGGCCTGATTTCACCTGACAGGCCTATTTCTCCTGCAAAACAGACCTCGCCCGGCACAGCTATATCGAGGTTTGACGACAGAACTGCGGTTATAACGGCAAGGTCGATGGCAGGGTCGGTTACCCTGAGGCCGCCAGCTATGTTCATGAATACGTCCCTGGTTCCGAGCCTGAAGCCTGCCCTCTTCTCAAGTACTGCGAGCAGCATATTAAGCCGCCTTACATCGAATCCGGTGGAACTTCGCTGAGGTGTGCCGTAAACGGCCGTACTCACAAGTGCCTGTGTCTCAATCATGAACGGTCTGACACCATCAATTGTTGCTGCAATTGCGACACCGCTGAGCGCTTCATCGTGTCTGTTAAGGAAGAGTTCGGAAGGATTTGCCACCTCTTTCAGTCCCGATTCCATCATTTCGAATATTCCAAGTTCGGAAGTGGAGCCGAACCTGTTTTTTGATGGTCTCAGCAGCCGGTATATATAGTTACTGTCGCCCTCGAAAATAAGGACCACGTCGACAATGTGCTCAAGTACCTTTGGTCCGGCCAGGGTACCGTCTTTTGTTATATGGCCAATGAGTATTACGGGTATGCCGGTGGTTTTTGCGTAGCGCAGTAGCATTGCCGAACACTCCCTTACCTGTGAAACCGATCCGGCTGGTGATTCAAGCTGCCCCGTGGTGAGAGTCTGAACCGAGTCGACAACCATTATTGCCGGTTTTACCCGGGCTGCATGCGTCAGAATGTTGCCCAGGTCGGTTTCGCTGAGAATGTAACATTCGGTGTTGTTTCCCGGAAGTCTTTCTGCCCTCATTTTTATCTGCTGCTCGCTCTCTTCGCCGGAGATGTATAATACACGCCTGCCCTCCATTTTCATGGCTAGTTGCAGCGCCAGCGTTGATTTCCCAATACCTGGTTCACCGCCAAGTAGCACCACCGAACCCTTCACAATACCACCGCCCAGAAGCCGGTCGAGTTCGCCGATACCGGTAACCATTCTCTCTTCGGGGCCTGCTTCCACATCGCCGATAAGAACCGGAGAGGAACCCTTTTTCCCGGCCACGAGAGCATCAGCAGGTTTTGCCCTTGTTACCACCTCTTCGATATAGGTGTTCCACTCCTGGCATGAGGGGCAGCGGCCAATCCATTTTGCCGATTCGGCACCGCAGTTCCGGCATACATAAACCGATTTTGCCTTTGACATGGTGAGGGTCGTTTAAGGTTTCACGGAATTGTTGTTTCGGTGGCGCATGATCAGCAGCATTGATACCGATCCGAGCAATGCAATCAGTATCATTTGGGAAGTATGCGACACCAGGGCGTAGGCCAATCCGTCGGTACGCGATATTCCGTATACCAGGTTAAGTCCCATTGAAATAATAACATGAAACGCACCGAGTCCGCTCTGTACCGGAGCGGCCATTCCGAATCCGCCAATTACCAGCAGGAACAGGGCATCGCCAAAACCGAGGTGGCTTGTAGCGGGCAGCACGAATACAACAGCCCAGGTCATCACAGCATAGGCAAACCAGATAAAAACCGAATGGATGATGAATTCCCATTTGCGTTCCAGTGAGCGTATCGATCTGAAACCCTGGTACATACCTGAAATAAAACCACGTACCCTCGGGTAAAGTCTCTTCCCGAATATTCTTTTGCGGAAGATAAAGGTCATCAGCAGCAAGGTGAAAGCAAGAGTTACGGTTACGATTCTTGCGGTAAGAGTTGACCCGAGAACCGATGCTGTTTTTTCGCTCAGGGCCAGTATTATATTGTCTCTGAGGAAACTGCCAAGTGTGTCGAAACTGGTAACAAGCATTATTCCCATAATGATCAGCAGCGAAGCAACATCGACAACACGTTCAAGAATTACTGTACCCACAAGCCTGTCGAACGGTATCTTCTCTTTTCTGCCAAGCAGTGCGCACCGTGTAACCTCACCCATCCGGGGGAGTGCCATATTTGCGAGGTAACCCGACATAAGGGCGTGGTATACATTTTTAAGCGGGGGTGTGAAGCCAAGGGTTCCTATTATAATCTGCCACCTTCTGGCCCTGCTGGCGAATGCCGCCACCGATGCTGCCACCGACAATGCAAGCCACCTGTAGTTTGCGTTGCCGAGATGGCTTCGCAGCTCAACTATACTGACATTGCGGAATGCAAGGTAGAGCAGCACCAGGCCAAGTATCAGGAAAGCAGCAAACTTCAGTGAATTCAGTAGTGCCTTTTTCAAGCTCAGAGAAGTTTATTGGTTGAGGTGTCGGGGAAAATAATGGATGGCACAAAGCTTTTGGCCTCCTCAAAATCGATGGAAGCATAGGAGATTATTATAATCACGTCGCCTACAACAACCTTTCTTGCTGCCGGGCCGTTCAGACAAATCTCCCCCGATCCTCTCCTTCCCTTAATGACATATGTCTCAAGCCTCTCTCCGTTGTTGACGTTCAGAACCTGCACCTTCTCGTTCGGGATAAGGTTGGCAGCCTCTATCAGGTCTTCGTCAATGGCAATGCTGCCGACGTAGTGAAGGTTGGCCTCGGTAACCGTGACCATATGAATCTTTGACTTTATGACTTCAATAAGCATGCTGAGTCTCTGTTGTCATTTACAGCGGCAAAGTTAAGCATCCTTTTCGATCACTCCAACGAAATCCTTACATTATCAATCAGTCTTACCCCTCCGGCATATACGGCAACGCAGATGTGGTAGTTTCTTCCCTTTATCATATCTGAGGCATAATCTGCAGGAACCAGGTCGGTATCGTCGGTAATCTCGTAGTACTGCACCCTGAACCCATCCACCTCGCCGATCTTCCCTGTAAAGAACTCTCTTGCCGCTTCCTTTCCCTTCTCGAGGAACAAATTCTGTGAACCGAGCATTGCATGGTATATAACCGGTGCTGCGGCCCTGTGTTCAGGGGTAAGCAATGCATTCCGGCTGCTCATTGCGAGACCGTCGGATTCTCTTACTGTGGGGCATCCGACTATTTCAACCCTCTGCCCGGTTTTTTCTGCAAGGGCCTTTATAACGGCAAGCTGCTGGAAATCCTTTTCCCCGAAGTATGCCACATCGGGTTTAACGATGTCGAAGAGCCTCGACACCACCTGTGCCACGCCGTTGAAATGCCCGGGACGGTATTCTCCCTCCATTACCCGGCCCAGGTTCCCGAAATCAAAAACCCTTTTATCCTCCCCGGGGTAAATCTCCATTACGGATGGCAGAAAGACAACATCGTTTTCCCTGAGCACCCGCGACAGCATCTCCTTGTCGCGATCAACTGTACGGGGGTAGCGGTCGAGGTCCCTTTTATCGTTGAACTGGGTAGGGTTCACAAAGATGCTTACGGTAACCCGGCCGCATTCATTCACGGCCCTTTCAACAAGGGCAATATGACCATGATGCAGGGCTCCCATTGTGGGTACAAACCCCTGCCTGACCTTTCCGGCTGTGCTGAGGCAGAACCTGAGCCCGGCAATTGTTTCGGTTGTGTTCATTGCATATACTATATCAGACTGCAAACCTATACCTTTTAATTTCAACGGGCAAGATGGCCGGTAACCGGCGGCGCAAAAACTTCAAGATTACCTGTCTGGCCTATTGCATATATTAAATATGTGATTATTATTTACTATCTTTGCCTGCTGTAACGGGAATTGAAACATCGGGGCAGATAAATGGAAAGCAAAAAGGTATTGTTCGTTTCACAGGAGATAACCCCATATCTTACCGAGACAAAGTTATCGAAGATTGCGAGGTATCTGCCGCAGGGTATTCAGGAGAGGGGCAAGGAGATAAGAACCTTCATGCCACGTTACGGTTCAATCAATGAGAGGAGAAACCAGCTGCACGAGGTTATCAGGCTTTCGGGAATGAACCTCATAATTGACGACACCGATCATCCTCTTATCATAAAGGTTGCATCGATTCAGTCGGCCCGCATGCAGGTGTATTTTATTGACAATGACGATTACTTTCACCGCAGGAACATCACTGCCGATTCGTCGGGGAAGGAGTTTGAGGATAATGATGAAAGGGCTATCTTCTTTGCCCGCGGGGTAATTGAAACGGTCAAGAAGCTTCGCTGGGCACCCGATCTGGTTCATTGTCACGGCTGGATCACATCACTGGTTCCGGCCTACCTGAAACAGGTTTACAGCGACGACCCCATATTCCATCATTTCAAGGTAGTGCTGTCGCTGTACAATAACGAGTTTAAAACTCCGTTCAGATCAACGTTCGCCGATAAACTGAAAAACGATGGCATAAACGGAATGGACACCGATTTTATCAGGAACCCCGATTATATTAACCTGACAAAGATGGCCATCAGCAACAGTGATGCAATAATTTTCGGCAGTGAAAAGATTAACGATGAGATTGCTGAATATGTTAAAAATACCGGGAAACCGATTCTCGCCTACCAGGACGAGAATAACTATATTGATGCCTATAATGAATTTTATGATAGTCTTCTGCAATAAGATCAAAGGAAAAACGAACCTCAATTCAATTCTGACTAAATATTACCGGGCTTTTCTGACGCTTACAGCTGTCTCGCTCATGCTGCCGGCCTGTGAGGAAGATCCGACTCCGATAGGAACATCGCTGTTGCCGGCCGATGACTTTGCCACACTGTTCTCGACCGATACCATTTCTATAAAGGCATATACGATGTATTCCGATTCTGTGCGAACCACCGATTCTCTCTATGTTTTCGGCAGGAGATATAACCCCTACTTCGGAACCACAACAGCTGAAATAATAACCCAGCTGAATCTTCTTGGTTCCTGGCCGGGGCATGGATTTACGATCGATTCGGTATCGCTGGTGCTGGCTGTCGACAGGTATGAGGGTGATACAGTGCTTTACGACAAGCAGATCGAGTTATTCGAGATTTCCGAGTATTTGTACAGGGACACTGCCTATTACTCTAACAAGCCGGTTATGATTGAGCGCCTGATAGGCACCTACCTTCTCGACACAATAAAGGCAGGCAGGGTAATTGAGATCGACCTCCCGGTTTCATTCGGTGAATACCTAATGCGCGACACATCGAAACTCTTTATCAGCTCAACAGTGCCCGATTTCCGTGATTTCTTCAAGGGCCTCTACATGCGTCTTGCCGACAGTCCCACCGAAGCATTCATGCGCCTCAGTCCGAGCTCGTCAACAAGCGGTATTCAGCTATACTACCGTACCAAGGCAGGCACCGCCACCAACTACAGCTTTGTGTTCAGCGACAAGAGTGCGAAATACAGGCGTATAGTTCACGATTTCTCAACTGCCGATCCGGCCAGAAAAATCAACCACATCAACGATTTTGTGCTTGACACGGTGGTATATCAGCAGAAGGTTGACGGTGTTTATACCAGGATTGAGTTGCCGGGGCTGGCCGGATTAAAGGGGATGTTACCCATTTCGGTGAATAAGGCCAAACTGATAATGCCTGTTTACCTCGACAATGATATTTTTACCGATGGCACGGTGCCAAGTACTCTTTTTCTTCGCTATACCGATGCCGACGGAAAAAAGATATTCATACCCGATGCCATGCTTGGACAGCCCTATTTCGGCGGTATATACAAGTCTGATACAGACAGCTACAGCTTCAATCTGGCAGCATTCGTTCAGGAGTACCTCGAGGGCCGAATACCCGAGCCGGTTGTTGAGATATATGTTCCCAGGTCAGTTGATGCCGACCTTATTCTCAAGGCCAACAGTGCATCGGTCAGGCCAAGGTTTGAACTTGCAATGACGAAGTACTAGCAGCTATGTGCGGCATTGTAGGTTATATCGGAACCCGGGCTGCAAGGGATGTTATCATAAGCGGACTCAGGCGGTTGGAATACAGGGGTTATGACTCAGCCGGGATGGCGGTTGTAAACGGCGAACCCGGAATATTCCGTTGCAAGGGGAGGGTTAAGGACCTGGAAGAGATGGTTGCTGCCGGGTCGGCTGAAGGAACCACGGGTATTGGTCATACCAGGTGGGCCACCCACGGCGAACCCAATGAAACCAATGCCCATCCGCAGTCGTCAATGCACGGTATCTTTATCCTTGTACACAATGGAATAATTGAGAATTATGCCAGGCTTAAGAGGCACCTTGAAGGGAGGGGAATAGAATTCAGCAGTCAGACCGATACAGAGGTACTGGCCAACCTGATTGAACACCTTTACCTTGAGGGAGATCTCACTGCCGAGCAGGCGATAACCCTGGCACTGAACCGCGTGGAGGGAACCTATGGCATTGTTGTTATCTGCCGCAAAGAGCCGGGCAAACTATTTGCCGCCCGTAAGGGCAGCCCGCTGGTTATCGGAGTGGGTGAAGGAGAGAATTTCATAGCTTCCGATGCCACCCCGATAGTTGAATACACACAGAGGGTTATTTACCTTAATGATGACGACCTTGCCATAATTCAGAAGGATCAGCTCTCCCTGAAGACCATCAGGAACAGCCAGCTTGTTCCTGAAGTGCATAAACTCGACCTGAAAATAGGGGAGATTGACAAGGAGGGGTACCCTCACTTCATGCTGAAGGAGATTTTCGAACAGCCAAAGGCAATACACGACACCTTCAGGGGAAGAGTGCTTCCGGGCGGAGAGGGCATTATGCTCGGTGGCCTTCACAATGTGATGGGAGAGATTATAAGGGCCGACAGAATTCTGATTGTTGCCTGCGGAACCTCATGGCATGCCGGCCTGGTAGGTGAGTATGTATTTGAGGAGTATGCCCGCATACCGGTTGAGGTTGAGTATGCCTCGGAATTCCGCTACCGGAACCCGATAATAAGAAAGGGAGATATAGTACTGGCAATAAGCCAGAGCGGAGAGACAGCCGATACCCTGGCTGCGGTGAGGCTGGCCCGTGAACAGGGCGCCACGGTGCTGGGTATCTGCAACGTGGTTGGAAGCAGTATTCCGCGTGAAACAGTTGCAGGGGTTTACACGCATGCCGGCCCCGAAATAGGGGTTGCATCGACGAAGGCCTTCACTACCCAGGTTACGGTTCTGGCAATGATGGCATTTGAAATTGGGCATGTGAAGGGTGTGGTAAGCGATGAAGCTTACCGTGAACTGATTGCCGAACTGTCGTCAATACCTGAAAAGATGAAGCACGCCCTTGATCTGAACGGAAAGGTTGAGGAGCTTGCACGTAAATTCATGAATTCATCCAACGCCCTCTACCTTGGCAGGGGCTACCTTTTCCCGGTAGCCCTTGAAGGAGCCCTGAAACTGAAGGAGATCTCATACATTCATGCCGAAGGCTACCCTGCGGCTGAAATGAAGCACGGCCCGATTGCCCTAATAGACGAAAATATGCCTGTGGTTGTTGTGGCACCACGGGAAAACTCATACGATAAGATAGTAAGCAACATACAGGAGATAAAGGCAAGGAAGGGAACTGTCATTGCAATTGTCACCGAGGGCGATGAGCTGATAGGCAGTATAGCCGATTATGTTATTGAGATACCGGCAACCCTGCCTGTCTATTCAGGCCTGCTGGCAGTAATACCGCTGCAGCTTCTCTCATATCATATTGCTGTTATGAGAGGTTGTGATGTCGATCAGCCACGAAACCTGGCCAAGTCGGTAACGGTTGAGTAATCAAACAGATAATATGGCCGGAAAAACTGATTACAGGGAGATTACCTCGCGTGAGCGTGAGATAATGGAGGCCAACGGCTGTCAGTGCGATGACTGGGGGCGGATACATGCAGCACCGGGTTTCAGGCCGGGATTCTTCAGGAATGTGGCATTTTCAGGCGATGTTTACCTGGGTGTTATGGATGGAAGCAGAACCCTTAAATCGGGCATGGTGCTAAGTGAGGGAATATATGACGCAAGAATCCATAACTGCACTGTAGGCGACCATGTTGCAATACACCGGGTCAACGGTTATATTGCCAATTACATAATAGAGGATAATGTAACCATAACCGATTGCGGGAGAATAGTCAATGAGGGCTCGGGCACCTTCGGCAACGGTATTGCGGTAAACGTTCTGAATGAGACAGGCGGAAGGCATGTGAGGATGTGGGACAGGTTGTCGGCCCAGCTGGGTTATGTGATTGCACTGTACCGGCATCGCAGCAAGACCATAAGTGCCGTTGACTCGCTTATAGATTCATGGTGTGATACGGTAAGGTCGGATTTCGGAACCATAGGGGATGGATCGGTTGTTACCGGTTGCGGAATAATAAGAAATGTCAGGACAGGACCCGCTGCATCGATCGAGAATTCGCTGAAGCTGGAAGAGGGCAGCATAAACAGTTGTCGTGAGGCACCCGTTTATATCGGACCGGGTGTGATAATGGAGAAATTTATTGTATGCTCGGGCAGTGTTGTAACCGAATCGACCATTGTCAACAGATGTTTTATTGGCCAGGGCTGCCACCTTGGTAAACATTACTCGGCCGAGAACTCATTGTTTTTTGCCAACTGCGGAGGCTATCACGGTGAAGCCTGTTCCATATTTGCCGGTCCGTTCACTGTTACTCACCACAAGTCAACCCTGCTGATTGCGGGTATTTATTCATTCATGAATGCCGGCAGTGGTTCCAACCAGAGCAACCATATGTACAAGCTGGGTCCGATTCACCAGGGCATAATGGAAAGGGGATCGAAGACAACCAGCGATTCATACCTCCTGTGGCCGGCAAGGATAGGACCGTTTACACTTGTAATGGGGCGGCATTACAAGAATATGGACACTTCGATGCTGCCGTTCTCATACCTTATTGAACATAATGATGAGAGCATACTGGTGCCAGGCATCAATCTGCGCAGCGTAGGTACGATACGCGATGCCCGGAAGTGGCCGATGCGCGATATTCGCAAAGACCCGGTACTGATTGACCAGATAAATTATAACCTTCTGAGTCCGTATACAATACGTAAGATGATACAGGGCCGTGACCTGCTCAGGAACCTCAGGGAAAACTCGGGCCCCAAGTCGGAATACTACACCTACGACAGTATGAAGATAAACAGGCAATCGCTGGAGAGGGGTATTGAACTATATCAGACAGGCATAAACAAATTCCTCGGCAACTCACTGATAAAGAGGCTCGAAGGCGTGAAACTTAATTCTGTCGACGGGCTGAGGAAGCGGCTGCGGCCCGATCTGGACGCCGGCAGGGGTGAGTGGACTGACATTGCCGGCCTGATAGCTCCGCAGAACGAGGTTGAGGCACTGCTTGACCGGATTGATGAGGGCGTGGTTGGATCGCTTGATGAAATCAATGCGGGATTTGCTGCCCTGCATTCTGCATACTACGATATGGAATGGAGCTGGGCCGCCGCACGCATTGAGGAGGAGGAGGGCAGGGATTTGAAGGAATTCACCCCCGGAGACGTTGTTAATATTGTGGAAAAATGGAGGAAGAGTGTTGTGGGCCTTGATTACAAACTTTACGAGGATGCCATGAAGGAGTTCACACTCTCTTCAAGAACAGGCTTCGGGATTGATGGCGCCGAGGAGGTCAAACGGGCAGATTTTGAAGCTGTACGGGGCGACTTTGAAAGCAACCCGGTGGTTTCATCCATAATGGATCACATTAAGGTGAAGAGCGCACTCGGCGATGAGCTTACGGCAAGGATGAAGAAGCTGATTTAGGTTTCCGATACCATGAAGGCAGTGAATACAAAACGGGCAGTTTCAGCTGTTCCGTAGCAGGTACTGGTGTTCGTAATACTTTACGTATTCTCCTGTAATAACACGATCGAGCCATTCCCGGTTCGCAAGGTACCAGTCGACTGTTTGCTCAAGTCCTTTTTCGAAGTCGACCGATGGTTCCCAGCCCAGTACCGATCTTATTTTCGCGGAATCGATTGCGTACCTCAGGTCATGTCCTGCCCTGTCGGGAACGAATGATATCAGTTTTTCAGATGTACCGCCCTGACGCCCGAGCTTCCTGTCCATTATCCTGCACAGCAGCCTTAAAAGGTCAATATTCCGCCACTCGTTGCTGCCACCTATGTTGTAGGTTTCGCCGCTTTTCCCCTGGTGGAATATGAGATCGACGGCCGCTGCATGGTCTTCCACGTAGAGCCAGTCGCGAACATTTTCACCCTTGCCGTAAACCGGCACCGGCCTGTTGCCAATTATGTTGTTTATTGCCAGTGGTACGAGCTTTTCAGGGAACTGGTTTGGCCCGTAATTATTGGAACAGTTGGAGATTACGTACTCAAGTCCGTATGTATGCCCGTATGCCCTTACCAGGTGGTCGGACGAGGCCTTTGAAGCTGAATAGGGGCTTCGCGGGTCATAAGGTGTGTGTTCGGTGAACAGGCCTTCGGCACCAAGCGATCCGTACACCTCATCGGTTGAGATATGATAGAACCTCCTTCTTCCTGAATTGTCGTTCCATTTACTCCTGCAGGCGTTCAGCAGGTTGGCCGTGCCCACAATGTTGGTCATAATAAAGTCATCGGGGGCGGATATTGACCGGTCTACATGCGATTCGGCAGCAAGGTGGATCACTCCGTCGAAGTCATAGCGGCTGAAGAGTTCAGTGACCTGGTTTTTATCGGAGATATCTGTTTTTTCGAACCTGTATCCCGGTTCCTTGTCAACATCGGTAAGGTTTTCGAGGTTGCCGGCATAGGTTAGTTTGTCGGCGTTCACAATGGTATACGAGGGGTAATGTTTTACGAACCTGCGCACGACATGTGAACCTATGAAGCCGGCTCCGCCGGTTATGAGAACAGTTTTGCTCATTTGCCTGTTTTTTTACGCAATTCCTTTTCCCAGTTCCATGCAGTTAGCATTGCATCGTCGAGTGAGCTTACCGTTTTCCATGCCAGTTCGCGGTTGGCCAGCGAGGGGTCGGCCCATATCTTTTCGATATCGCCTTCCCTGCGGGGTGCAATACGGTATGGCAGTTTGATTCCCGATACCCTTTCGAATGAGGTTATTGCCTCAAGAACCGATACGCCCTTTCCGGTACCAAGATTGAAAACTTCGTACTGAGTTTTATTGATGCCGTAAAGAAGCCTTTTCAGTGCAGTAACGTGTGCTTTTGCAAGATCAACCACATGAAGATAGTCACGTATCGCTGTGCCGTCGGGGGTGTTGTAGTCGTTGCCGAAAATGCTCAGTTCCTTTCGTAAGCCGGCTGCAGTTTGTGTAAGGTAGGGAACAAGATTTTCAGGAACTCCGCGTGGCAGTTCACCTATGAGTGCCGAGGGGTGTGCGCCTATAGGATTGAAATAGCGCAGCGATATTGCGCTGAGGCAGCCCGGTGAAGCCTTTATGGTGTCGGAGATCATCTCCTCGCTTATCTGTTTTGTGTTTCCGTAAGGTGATAATGCCGGCCTTACCGGGTCGGATTCGGTTACGGGGAGCCTGTCGGGCTGACCATAAACCGTGCATGATGATGAGAAGACGAGCGCGTTGCATTTGTGACTTTTCATCGATGCCATCAGGTTGAGCAGCGAGATGATATTATTCCGGTAGTATTCAAGAGGTTTAAGTACCGATTCTCCTACCGATTTAAGGGCTGCGAAGTGGATTGCTGCACTGATTCCCCTGTGCCGGACGAATAGTTCATCGAGCCTGGCTGCATCGCACATATCGAACGGTTCAACAATCGGTTTGATGCCTGTGATGGCTTCAATACGGCCGGCAACGAAAGGTTCTGAATTGGTGAAGTTATCGACGATAATCACTTCAAAGCCCTCCTGCTGCAGTTCAACAGCAGTGTGTGACCCTATGAAGCCTGTTCCTCCCGTTACCAGTACCTTCTCCTTCATTTTCAGAGACTCCAGTATGTAAAGTGTCTGATGCGTCCCCTGAGGATTCCCTTAACATCGACAACAATCCCTCCTTCTGCAAGGTGCTTTGTCAGGTCTTCCTCTTCGATGCCCAGATATTGCCTGTGGCTTACAGCCATTATTATTGCGTCATATTTTCCCCCGGGACCATCTGAAAGCTTAAAGCCGTATTCCTCTTCAACCTCGTGTGACGAGGCACCCGGGTCGATTACATCGACGCTGATTCCGAAGTCGCGCAGTTCACTGTAAACGTCAACAACCTTTGAGTTTCTAATATCGGTTACATCTTCCTTGAATGTTATTCCCATAATCAGAACCCTGGCTTCACGCAGGTTTTTGCCGGCGGCAATCATCTTCTTTACCGTCTGTTTGCCTACATAGCGGCCCATACTGTCATTTATGAACCTTCCCGAGTCGATCATCTGCGGGTGGTAGCCGAGCGATTTAGCCTTGAATGAGAGGTAGTAGGGATCCACGCCAATGCAGTGCCCTCCTACCAGTCCGGGGTAGAATTTCAGGAAATTCCACTTCGTGCCGGCGGCCTCGAGCACCTCGTAAGTGTTGATGCCCATCTTATTGAATATGATAGAGAGTTCATTCATAAACGCGATGTTGATATCGCGCTGTGTGTTCTCAATTATCTTGGCTGCCTCGGCCACTTTAATTGAGCTTGCCCGGTGCACACCGGCCTTTATTATCAGTTCATAGGTGCGCGCAATGTTCTCAGCCGATTCAGGGTCGCAGCCACTCGTCACCTTTACAATTGAGGTAAGCGTATGGTGCTTGTCGCCCGGATTGATTCGTTCGGGCGAGAACCCTACCTTGAAGTCGGTAATGTATTTTAGTCCCGAAAACTTCTCAAGCACCGGCACACAATCCTCCTCGGTGCACCCGGGGTACACGGTCGATTCATAAACCACGTAGTCGCCCTTTTTGAGTATCGACCCCACCGTTTCAGAGGCCCGTATAACCGGGGTGAGGTCGGGCAGGTTGTTGGGTGTCGTAGGTGTGGGAACCGCAATAATGTGGAACGAGGCCCCGCGCAGATCGTCGGGATTGCTGGTTATATGTATATCGGTTCCGTCGAATGCTGACGGGTCGAGCTCATTGCTGGGGTCGATGCCCTTTTTCATAAGTTCGACACGGTCGGCACGGATATCGAATCCGACAACCTTAATTTTACGGGCAAATTCAAGTGCAATGGGTAAACCAACATAACCCAGTCCTATGACCGAGAGTTGCGTCTCTTTCTTTAATAGTTTCTCAATCATTATTTTATGTTCTTGATAGCAGGATGATAATCTCCCTTCATGGCGGCCGGTACGGAGTTTCTTATTCCGTACACTGTTTCGACCGACTGCCTTGAGTCTTCGAGTCCGTAGCCCCGGCCGGCGAGTATCTCCTGGTAAGTTATGGTATGCAACTCGGTGAATCCTTCGCTGAACTCGAATTCCTCGCCATTGACGGTTATTGACCTGTGTGTACGTTTACCCTTCTCCCTGGCTGCTGCAGGCAGGTCGTTGCTGTCGAGACTGAGAAACCAGCGTATGCGGGCGTTCTTCAATGTCATGAAGCCTGCAGCCTTATCGTTTTTTAGCAGATGCACGGTGCTTGAAACCGTCTCTCCGAAAATCCAGCCCAGCATATCGAAGAAGTGCACACCGATATTCGTGGCCACTCCACCCGATTTCTGCAGGTCGCCCTTCCATGAGATAAAGTACCAGTTACCCCTGCTGGTTATATATGTCAGGTCGATATCGTAAATCTTATCCTTCGGTCCGTTGATTATTCTTTCGCGCAACTTTATTATTTCGGGGTGGTGGCGCAGCTGCAAAATGGTATAAACCCTCTGTCCGGTCTCCCTCTCAATTTCACCGAGTGCGTCAATATTCCACGGGTTCAGAACCACGGGTTTTTCGCATATGGCATCGGCCTTGTGCCTGAGGGCGAACCTTATATGTGCATCGTGAAGGTAGTTTGGTGAACAGATGGTTACGTAATCTATCTTTATGCCGTTTCGTTTCAGCTTCTCAAAATGGCGGTCGTACCTTTCGAACTCGACGAAGAAGTCACTTTCGGGGAAGTAGCTGTCGATGATTCCCACCGAGTCGAATTTATCGAGGCTGGCCAGGAGCCTGTTACCGGTATCCTTAATTGCCCTGAGATGCCTGACTGCAATATACCCGGCTATGCCAATAAGCCCGAAATTCTTTGGTTCCCGGTTCATGAGACTTTTTTAAAAGGAGAGGTAAAATTAGTCAATTATTTTAGAAACGGTATCATTCACTAGCTGGTATCTTACCCTGCTTTCGGGACAGAGGGCAAAACCATCGCTGCCGAAACTGAGCCTGTGCCCGTATTCGCTTACCCAGCCCACCTGCCTTGAGGGGTTGCCAACTACCAGTGCGTAGGGTTTGACAGGCCGGGTTACCACGGCCCCGGCTCCCACAAATGACCATTCACCGATTTCATTGCCGCACACAATAGTTGCATTGGCCCCGATTGATGCACCCCGTCTCACAATGGTTGTTACATACAGCTCCTTTCTGATAACCGAACTGCGCGGATTGATGATGTTAGTAAAAACCATTGATGGGCCCAGGAATACATCATCCTCGCATATTACTCCCGTATAGATTGATACATTGTTCTGAACCTTGACATTCCTGCCCAGTTTTACTCCCGGTGAGACAACAACATTCTGACCCAGATTGCAGTCTTCTCCTATTTCGCTTCCCGGCATGATGTGGGTGAAATGCCAGATTCGAGTTCCCCGGCCTATTTTGCAGCCTTCGTCAATTACTGCCGTTTCGTGTGCAAAATACTCTTTTTTCATTCCTGGTTTCTGAAGAAGTTAGTAACGTTTTCAGTGATGAAATTCATCTGTTCATCGGTAATTTCTGTGTGCATTGGCAGTGAGAGTACCTCACGTGAAAGCTGTTCGGTTACCGGGAAGCTGCCGTGCCGGAAGTTGAAGGATTCATACGCTTTCTGACGGCTTAGCGGAACTGGATAGTATATCATTGAAGGGATGCCTGAGCTGCGGAGGGCCGTCTGGAGGGCATCACGTTTTCCGTTGGTTACCCTGAGGGTGTACTGGTGAAAGATGTGGGTAGACCACCCTGAGGATTCAGGCAGAACAAGACCATCAATTCCCTGGAATGCCCTGTTGTAGCTTTCGGCTGCCTTTCTCCTTGCCCTGTTGAAACTGTCAAGGTGCCTGAGTTTGACCCTGAGGATGGCAGCCTGAATTGTGTCAAGCCTCGAGTTTACGCCTACATGATCGTGGTAATACCTTACCCTCATTCCATGGTTTATGATACTCCTTACCCTTGCTGCAAGTTCATCGTCGTTGGTATAGAGGGCACCTCCGTCGCCAAAACATCCAAGATTCTTGGAAGGGAAGAAAGAGGTACAGCCAATGGTACCAATGGTTCCGGCCTTTGCCCTGCGGCCGTCACTGAAGATAAAATCGGCCCCGGTGGCCTGGGCGGTATCTTCTATTACATAAAGGTTATGCCTTTGGGCAATAGCCATAATTGCCTCCATGTTGCAGCACTGCCCGAAGAGGTGTACAGGAACAATGGCCCGTGTCTGCGGAGTTATTGCCTTTTCTATTTCAGCGGGTGTCAGGTTGAAGCATTTCAGGCATGGGTCGGCAAGCACAGGGGTGAGCCCCAGCAGGGCTACCACCTCAACTGTTGCAATGAAGGTGAAATTTGTGGTGATCACCTCGTCGCCCGGTTTCAGTTCGAGTGCCATCATGGCCACCTGAAGGGCATCGGTGCCGTTGCCGCAGGCAATAACATTCCTTACGCCCATGTAACTTCCAAGCTCATTTTCAAAGGCTTCAACATCGGGGCCCTTGATAAACGCGGTTGACTCAAGCACCCGTTTTACTGATTCATCAATTTCGGATTTCATTCTCTCGTATTGCGACCTCAGGTCAACCATCTGGATATCTTTCATCTTTGCCCGCTGTTTCAGGGTACGAAGATAATATATTTTGACTTTTTGCCTTTTGGCATCACACCTGCGGAAATTTGTTTAATTTTGCGTACGGGAGGCATTAGAGATGAAAAACGACATAACAGCCACCATACGGGAGCTTTTATTCAGCCACGACTGCGTTATTATACCGGGGTTCGGGGGCTTTATCCTCAACTATGTTCCGGCCGCCATTGACAAGTCTGACTCATTGTTCTACCCTCCGGCACGAAGGGTCAGTTTCAATCGCAATCTGAACCACAATGACGGATTACTGATTGGTGCAGTAAGCCGCAGCCATGATATCAGCTATAGCGAAGCAATGGATATAACCGGGAAGTTCGCCACCGATCTGAAGAAGAGAATTTCACGGGGCGAGCAGGTGGTTTTTGAGCATATCGGCACTTTTCAGGCTAACCGTGAGGGAAATATCCAGTTTGAACCCGACAGGAACGCAAATTACAACCTGGGGTCATATGGACTTGAACCGGTGAAGTATGAACCGATGGCCGGCTATGATGTAAGGAAGAGGATTATGAAGCCCGGGACAAAACCGTTATCAACGGGTATGCCCTGGAGAAAGATGCTGGTAAGGGCTGCCGTTGCGGTGCCGGTGCTGATTGCACTTGTTGCGGTTCCACTCCGGACAGACCTCTTCAGGTCGCAGATGGATAAGGCTTCACTTAATCCGCTCGCCAGTACCGAGCTGGAACAGAACCGCAGGGCAATTGATGAAATGCCCGTTGTTTCCGTCACCGGCGATGATCCTGCCGGCACCGTGGTTGAGATTCCTGCCGTGGTTGAGATTCCGGAGGTTACATCAGCCATACCAGTTGATGAGGAGGTTGTATTGTACCATCTGATTGCCGGCAGCTTCCGGTCGGTTGAAAATGCCAGGGCGATGGCAGGGAAACTCCGGTCGATGGGCTACCAGCCCGAACTTATGGATGCCCCCGACGGATATACCAGGGTTTCAGCCTCAGGGTTTCCCGATCTGGGATCGGCCAATGCCGCAAAAGCCAGACTCTCAGAGACTGTTGAAGGACTCTGGGTTCTGAAGAGCAGGTAGGCTTCCTACTTTATCACATTTCCGTTACCGGTTTTCTGTTCAGGCACTACAAACACCAGCCTGCCTCCGGGCTCTTCTGCAAGAAGTACCATGCCATGTGACTCAATGCCTTTTATGGTACGCGGAGCAAGATTGGTTATTACCGATACCTGCTTGCCCGCCAGCTGATCGGGAGTGTAATGCTCAGCAATACCCGAGACTATAGTCCTGATATCCAGACCGGTATCAATCGTCAGCTTCATCAGCTTATTGGTTTTCGGAACCTTTTCTGCCCCGAGAATTGTTGCGATACGCAGGTCGGATTTTGTGAAATCGTCGAATGATACCTGTGGTTTTTCAGGCTGGACAACGGCTGTGGCAGCCTCATTCTGTTTCTTTGTTTCCATCAGCCTGGCAATCTGTCTTTCAATTTCTTCATCTTCAATCTTCCCGAAAAGCAGGCCCGGGTTATGCACCTTATGTCCGGGTTTCATCAGGTCGTTTCTGCCGGCATCGTCCCAAACGGCCTTTCCGGTGTTAAGCCACCCCCTCAGCTTCTCCATAGAGAACGGGATGAATGGTTCCATAAGCATTGACAGAGAGGCTGTTATCTGAAGCGAAACATTGATGATTGTTTTAACCCTTTCGGGGTCGGTTTTGATCAGTTTCCACGGTTCGGTGTCGGCCAGATACTTGTTTCCGAGTCTTGCGAGGTTCATTGCCTCCTTCAGGGCTTCGCGGAATCTGAAGCCTTCGAGGGCAGTTTCGGTTGCGGCCCTGTATGAGGGGATGGCCTCCAGCACTTCGCGGTCGTAATCATCAACCCTGCCTGTTGCCGGCACAATACCGTCATAATAATTCGAAGTCAGTACCAGGGTGCGGTTAACAAAATTTCCGAGAATTGCTACCAGCTCGTTGTTGTTACGGGCCTGGAACTCCTTCCATGTGAAGTCGTTATCCTTGGTTTCGGGCATGCTTGAGGTGAGGGCATACCTGAGTACATCCTGTTTGCCGGGGAAATCAACGAGGTACTCATGCAGCCATACAGCCCAGTTACGTGAGGTTGAAATCTTGTCGTTTTCGAGGTTCAGAAACTCATTGGCCGGAACGTTGTCGGGAAGTATATAGCTACCTTCAGCCCTGAGCATTGCAGGAAAAATGATGCAATGGAAAACGATATTGTCTTTTCCGATGAAGTGGATCATCCTTGTTTCCGGGTCTTTCCAGTATTTTTCCCAGTCGGGGGTCAGTTCACGGGTAGCCGAAATATATCCGATGGGGGCATCGAACCATACATAGAGGACTTTCCCTTCGGCACCCTCCACAGGCACGGGTACTCCCCAGTCGAGGTCGCGGCTGACGGCACGGGGCTGGAGCCCCTGGTCGATCCACGATTTACACTGGCCGTATACGTTGGTCTTCCACTCCTTGTGTTCCTCCAGTATCCATTGTCTCAGCCATGGTTCATAACTGTCGAGGGGGAGGAACCAGTGAAGGGTTTCCCTCAGAACCGGTTTGCTGCCGCTGATGGCCGACTTAGGGTTGATGAGGTCGGTAGGATTCAGCGATGTGCCGCATTTCTCGCACTGGTCGCCGTAGGCATTCTCGTTGGCGCAGTGCGGGCAGGTGCCGGTAATGTACCTGTCGGCAAGGAAACAGGCAGCCTCCTCGTCATAGTACTGCTTCGAGGTTTTTTCGATGAACCTGCCACTGTCGTAAAGCTTCCTGAAAAAATCAGAAGCAGTCTGGTGATGGACAGCGTTTGATGTACGTGAATAGATATCGAAGGCAATACCGAAATCGGCGAACGCCTTCTTGTTAAGAGCATGGTACCTGTCAACTACCTCCTGCGGAGTAATCCCTTCCTTGCGGGCCTTCAGGGTAATGGGTACCCCGTGCTCATCGGAGCCGCAAATTGAGATAACATCGGTTCCTTTCAGCCTCAGGTACCTTGTGTAAATATCGGAAGGCACGTAAACACCGGCAAGGTGACCTATGTGAATGGGTCCGTTGGCGTAGGGCAGGGCTGAGGTTACCAGTACACGCTTGAAATTGCTCATTTTCACCTAAATATTGTCAGATTGCATAAAATTGTCACAAAGATAATAATTTTACGGTTCAGGGCCGGGCTGCAACCTGTTCCGGACCTGTGAACAAACGGTTATGAAAGATATGCAGATAGTACCCCCGTTCCTGAAAAATGGCGACACGGTTGCAATTGTTTCGCCTTCGGGCGTGGTGGAACCGGGGCCTGTTGAAAGTGCGACAGATTTAATCCGCAAATGGGGCCTGAATGTCATTCACGGGCAGAGCATTCTGGCTGTGGCCGGCACTTTTGCCGGAACCGATGAGCAGCGGATCAGCGACCTGCAGAAGGCGGTTAACAACCCCATGGTGAAGGCAATTATCTGCACCAGGGGCGGGTACGGCTTAAGCCGCATTATTGACAGGATTGATTTTTCGCCACTGGCAGCGTCGCCGAAATGGATTGTCGGATACAGTGACATAACGGTAATGCATCTGTGGGTTTCGGCTCTTTATGGCATTGCCACAATACACGGGGAGATGCCTCTGAATTACCGCAACCCTGAAAAGAGTGCACGTTCGGTTACCTCTGTCCGCGATCTTCTTTTCGGCAGGGAAACGACATATGAGTGGGAAGGCCATATTACTAGGCCGGCATCTGCACGAGGCATTGTTACCGGCGGAAACCTGGCACTTATGTACAGCCTGTCGGGCACAATTGGCCGGCCCGATACCGACGGAAAGGTACTTTTCATTGAGGATACTGGAGAGTATTACTACAGTGTTGACCGAATGCTTCATTCACTCAGGCTGTCGGGCATGATCAGCAATCTGGCAGCCCTGCTGGTGGGCGATTTTGGCGATTTGCGCGACAGTACAGTTCCTTTCGGAAAGTCAGTGAAGGAAATCGTTGATGATGTTACAGCGGATTTTGATTACCCTGTTTACCATGGTTTTCCGGCAGGACACTGCCCCGACAATGTTGCATTTTTCCTCGGCAGGGAGGCCCTCCTTTCGGCTGATGGAACCATGCTCAGGATGGAATACCCGTGAGCCATCAGAATGCTGCCAGCAGCAGGTCAATATCCTTCGAAAGGATTCCGAACTTTTGCCCCAGTGTTTCGTTGGTCAGGATGCCATTATAGATATAGACTCCGTTGCGGAGGCCGTGATCGTTTTTAAGCATTGGTGTAATGCCTCCTGAGTCGGCCAGGGTTTGCAGCAGTGGTGAGAATATGTTGCTGAGGGCAATGGTAGCTGTCCGGGCCACCCTCGACGGCAGGTTCCATGCCGAGAAGTGGATTACTCCGTGCTTGATGTAGACGGGGTCCTGCAACTCGCGGCACTCAGTGGTCTCAATGCAGCCGCCCCGGTCGATGCTGAGGTCTATTACCACCGAGCCTTTTTTCATCAGCATCACCATATCTTCCGAAATGTAGTACCATGGGCGGAGGTCTTCGAGCTCAATAGCACCTATCAGTACATCGGCCGATCGGAGTGACTTTATGAGCACCTGGGGGTGGAATATTGAGGTCTCAAGTCGCTGGCCTACAAGGTTCTGAAACCGGCGCAACCGGTTTACCGAACTGTCGAATACCTTAACCCTTGCTCCCAGGCCGAGGGCGGCCCGGGCTGCATATTCACCGGCCGTGTTGGCACCTATTATCACCACATCGGTTGGCGTAATACCGGTAATACCTCCCAGCATAACCCCCTTTCCGCCATGAACGTTTGAGAGGTGCTCTGATGCAATAAGCACTGCCGTAATACCCGATATCTCGCTCATTGATTCAATTACCGGCATCATACCGTCGTGGTCCTTTATCCGCTCAAATGAGAAGGCGGTTACCCTTTTGCGTATAAGGGCCGAGAGAGTCTCCTCCGAGAGTTTGAGAACGTTGAGGTATGACATTATCACCTGGTTGGGTCTGAGCCTTCCTGCCTCCTCCTCGCTGAAAGGGGCAACCTTAATAATCACATCGGCATCGAATACTGCTGCAGCCGAAGGGGCTATCTGTGCTCCTGTTTCGCTGTAGTCGGTATCACTGTAGTTTGAACCAAGGCCTGCCCCCTTCTGGAGAATAACCTCATTGCCGCTCTCAACCAGCAGGTTTACGGCCTCGGGTGTGAGGGCTATCCTTTTTTCACCTTCTGCCGACTCAAGGGGGATACCAATTTTAATTTTCTTAGTCTTCTGCTTTATCTCAAGAAGTTCCTCGCGGGGCATAAAGGCCGTGTTGCTCATCGGCGCCTGGCTGCCCGATCCCTTTTCATTCATCTTGTGGCTTTTGGTTCGACTCAGAACGTAAAGTTATGCATTTTTCAGCTTTCGATGGTGCGCGACCCGTCAGGATTGACAGTAATGTGCACCTCTGTAGTATTACCGGGGAGAATCTTTTCAATCTTTTCAGGCCATTCGAGGAAGCAGTAGTACTCACCTCCCAGATACTCTTCAATGCCGAAATCGAATACTTCGGTAATGGTGTTGATACGGTAGAAGTCAAAGTGATATACCGGATCGCTTCCGGGGCGCAGATATTCGTTCACGAGGGTGAAAGTGGGGCTCAGGGCTGTGTCGGTACAGCCAAGATAGTTGCAGATGGCCTTAATGAAGGTTGTTTTTCCGGCACCCATTTCGCCATGTATGGCGAAAATACGGGAACCACTGTGTTCCTCCAGCAGGACCTTTGCTGCCAATGGCAGTTCACCGGTACCTTTAACGACCATTTTCATGGTCACAAATGTATGAATTTATTTCAGCGGGTCAAGGGTGATAAGGGGGCACACCATCTCGAAGAGCGATACTCCGCCATGCTGTATGGAATCGCGGTAGAGTGATGCAAACTGGTTGTAGTTGTTCTGGTAAACCAGGTAGTCATTTCCGGTGGCAAAAATGAATTTTGAACTGATATTTGGTGAGGGCAGTCCAATGCTTCGGGGATTGACGACTTCAAATACATCGCGCTGATCGTAAGCCATGTTACGGCCCAGCTTATACCTCAGGTTTGGCGATGTGGTTCTGTCTCCTACTATCTTCACGGGGTTTTTAACGCGCACGTTTCCGTGGTCGGTGGTAAGGATTACCGTTATGCCGGCTTCGGAAAGAAGCCTGAGAAGCTCGTTTAGGGGTGAGTGTACGAACCAGGTATGGGTAACCGAGCAATATGCATCGTCGTCGGCGGCCAGTTCCTTCATCACTCCCGATTCGGTACGGGAATGCGACAGCATGTCGACCGAGTTGTAAACAAGAGCGACAAGGTCGAACCCCAGAAGAGTCCTGTAACGTTCATTAAGTTTTCTTGCCTCGTTATTGTTGAGGAGCTTTTCATAACTCCACTTGATTTGAATACCCGACCGGTTCAGATGTCTTTCAAGCAGCTTTTCCTCGAAGAGATTCTTGCCTTCGTCGCCATCATCGTCTACCCAGAATGAAGGCATTGTTTCGCTTATGGTTCCGGGCATCAGGCCCGAAAAGAGGGCATTACGGGAGTATTGTGTGGATGTTGGCAGGATGCTTGTATAAAGCTCTTCTGAGGCTATCCTGAAGTATTCGCCTATTACCGGTGCAATGGTTCTCCACTGGTCGAAGCGCAGGTTGTCGATTACCACCAGGAAGACGGGTTTTTTTTGCCTGAGAAGGGGGAAGACCTTTTTCTCTATCACGCTGGTGCTGAGCAGTGGTTTATCGGCCGATCCGGCCGGTGAAAACCATCTGCCGTAGTTTGCTGCGATGTACTTTGCGTATCCCTTGTTGGCATCGGCCATCTGTGCCTCAAGTACCTGTCTGAGCCCCTGGTCGGTTGATTTTCGCAGTTCATACTGCCAGAATACGAGTTTTCGGTAAACCTCATACCAGTTTTCTGTGGTACGGGCGGCAGCAATATCGGAACCTATCGGTCCGAAGGCTGAGAGATAGCCGGAGGTGGCTTTTTCAGTTATAAGGCGGCGCTGCTCGGTGTTCTTCCTGATGGCGAGTATTATCTGTGCCGGTTTAACCGGTTTGATAAGGTAATCGGCTATTTCAGAACCGATGGCTGCATCCATTATCTTTTCCTCTTCACTGCGCGTAATCATTATAACGGGTATGTCGGGTCTTACCTGTCTGATTAGCGTCAGGGTGTCGAGCCCGCTCAGTCCGGGCATATGTTCATCGAGAAAAATGAGGTCATAGTTGCGGGTTTTTACAAGATCGATGGCATCGTTTCCGTTTGTGCAGGTATCGACATCGTAACCCTTTGAGTTAAGGAAAAGTATATGGGGGCGGAGCACCTCAATCTCATCGTCAGTCCAGAGTATACGAAGATGCTTTACAGTTGCCTCACCTTGGTTCATCGGAGTTAAGGTATTTTTCCCTGAAGAATAGCATATAGCGTGACGGGTCCTTGTCGGATTTCAGGGTGTCGAGGTTACGGGCCGAAATGATAAAGGTTTTTGTGGTTGCCGGGGTGCTGTTACGTATTATCCTGAGGGCATCGAAATTGTTGTAGTACTGCAAAGCTTCAGCCGTTTCGGTAAACCTGCCCACAGTAAGAAGAATGAATTTGTTATCAATCAGGTTCCCCTCTGCCCTGAAGTTTTTGTTGGTGTAATTATCTATATTAAAATTAATTACATCGAATGTTGCCTGGTTTATGTTGAATGCCGGATCTTCAATAATAAGTGCGAAGAGGTGTTCCGTACCGGGTTCGTGGATATATATTTCGGCTGCAATCTGACGGTCTTCCTCAACCCGGAGTTCAGGCAGTTCCTGGTCGAGAGCCGCCATCAACTCTTTTGCCCTTTCTGCCTCCCCGGTTCCGGGAAACAGTTTCACCAGCGCCGAGAGACCCTCCCGGTAGGTCCGTTCGTCCCCGGTTCCGGCATAATTCATAGCCAGCAGAAGCCTCACTTTGGGAATCAGCTGATGGCCGGCAGCAGTACTGTTAATCTTTTCACAGAGCGCCCGTGACGCTTCAAAGTTACCTGACAGAAAGAGGTTGTAAGCTTCGTCATACAGTGTTGAAACTGCAATTTCGCGTTCCCTTTGTTTTTTGTAATAGTCGGGGTCGGTGAGTATCAGGGCGTACTCGGTGTCGCCATAACTGTTCAGCAGTAACTGCCTGTAGGTTTCGGCCCTCGACGGGTCGGGTTCCTTCAGCAGCAGGTAAAGATGGTAGTAGGCCTGGGGGATATATTCATGCCCGGGACTGAGAGCTATGAGGTCGGTATATGACTTAACGGCACGGGGAATGTCTCCGAAACTGGAGGCGTATACCTGTCCTGCAGCGAACAGGGCATTGACGCTTATCTCTTTCGATATTGCCATGAGCGAATCGGTAAGCGGGAGGTTGCGAAGGTAGAATTCAGGGCTCTTGCGGTCGTTAGCCGATATGATGGTGTCAGCTTTGCCCGGCTCGTGCTCTTCGGTAATGTCACCCATCTGGACTACTCGTTTGTTTTGTCTTCTCCAGTTGTCTTCGAGCTTTCTTTCCCCCCACCTTCTGCGAAACTCAGTACGCCCGAAGGTAAGGGCTGCCTGGTTATAGAAGTACCACTGTCCTTCCATTTCAATGTTGTCGCGGAAGCGGCGTTCGTTTTCATAGAACTGTCCCAGGTTGTACATGTCTGACGATCCGCCCTGCTGCGTAGCCATTTCCATTTCGTCCTGGCGGACCTTCTCAATAATTCCGGCTATAATGAGGGTCCTCTCCTGTTCGTTCATTGCAGCTACCCTTCTGAGGCTGTCGCCGTTACTGATAATTTCGAGGTGCCCTGCCAGTTCGGTGAGGTTTTCCGATCTCATGCGTATCTCATCGAAGCCGGGAAACTGTTCATTAAGGAATACAACGGCGCTGTCGTAGTAGTTACTGGCATTTACGTAATCGGGGATTTCATAGTAGTGGCTGGCCAGGGCGAGGTAGGCCCTGCCACGGCCACTTGTACCGCTGCTGCCCGAGCGTGTTGCGGTGCGGTAGTGTCCGATGGCTTCCTCCATTTTTCCTTCCTTCTCCGAGAGTCTGCCCAGGGCAAGGTAAATCTGGTCGAGAAAATCCTTATTCTTTTCATCGCGGGTCATCGAAATCAGGTCACTTCTTATGTTCGCGGAGCTGCCGGCCGAGGCCTCATAGACTGTGGCCATGCCTATTCTTGCATTGAACTCTATTTCATACGGAGGCCTCAGTTTTATTACATCGCTGAAAGTTGAGATTGCCTTTTCTGGCTGTCCTGTTGCACCGTAAAGCTGAGCCTGGATAAATGATAGCCTGTATTTTTGTCTTTTTCCCTTAGAGTTCTCGATTGCAGGATGCAGTTGATCGATTGCCTCGCGATAGAACTTCTGGCGTATCAGTGCATCGGCCCTGGTAGTGTGGTACATTGCCTGAAGTGATGAGGATAAGGAGCCCGGATTTTCAATCTCTCCAAGTATCCTGAGGGCCTCTCCGGGGTTCCCGGTTTCAGCCTGAATCCTTGCAAGCCAGATGGTTCCTTCAGTCAGAATATTAACATCGGTACTGTTTTCACTGTTGAAGGCAAGTGTAGCCCGGGCCTGGCTGAAATCCCTTGTGTAGAATCGTGCCTTCGCCATAAGCAGGTAACTGTCGTCAACCCACCTGTTATACTCCTTAAGGTTATAGAAATCCTCGTCGCGGGGAGGTTGTGCATCACCGGACTCAGGGCGGGCTGTTATCGACTTGAGTGTAATGAGCTTCGAGGCCTTCTGTATAGCCCTTTCCATATCGGCGGCACATACCCGGGCAGAAGCAGGGTCGCTGTATTCAAATAACATCAGAATATCGCCGAAGTCATCGGTGTGTTCACGGGTTATCTTATCAATACCGCTCCTGAAGCTTTCGTATCCGTTATGATAAATATTGTACCGGGCGGTAAGGCCATGATAAAACCTCGACGCCCCGGTATTCTTCTCAACCGAACAACCCGATGCGGCAAACAGCAGCAAAAGGCCTGTAATGAAGCCGTACGAATGCCTGAATCTGACCAAAGGCGTTAATTTATACTATAAACTACCGAAATATCGCTATAGTATGGCAAAGGTAATAAAAATTGGTGCCCTGTCAGTTAACGGCAACTACCTCACGTATTTCGGGAATCTCCTTCATAAGGGTCTGCTCAACCCCTGCTTTCAGGGTCATCATGCTGTAGGGACACCCGTGGCAGGCTCCGGTGAGCCTCACTTTTACCACATTATCGGCAGTAACTTCAATAAATTCAATATCGCCGCCGTCAGACTGCAGGTAGGGTCTTACCCTGTCAAGCGCCTTTTTAACTTTCTCAATGCTGATGTTTGACATATGGTTTTCAGTTAATTTTTACTCTCGCTGTTGGTCCCGCGGTCCTGTTTCTCTCCTCTGTCCTGACTACAACCTCTTCAGCAAGCTTCATAAACGCGGAACCGCTTGCCGAATCGCCCAGCGCCACCGGTTGCCCGCTGTCACCGCCTTCGCATATCGACTGAACCACCGGTATCTGACCCAGAAGAGGCACCCCCGATTTTTCAGCGAGGTTCTTTCCTCCCTCCCTTCCGAATATAAAGTACTTATTATCAGGTAGTTCAGCCGGTGTAAACCACGACATGTTTTCGACGAGACCGAGAACCGGTACGTTTATCTTATCGCTCCTGAACATGGCAATACCCTTCACTGCGTCGGCCAGGGCTACTTCCTGGGGCGTTGTTACAACTATGGCGCCGGTTACAGGTACCTCCTGTACAAGAGTAAGGTGTATATCACTTGTTCCGGGAGGGAGGTCTACAACAAGGTAATCGAGTTCACCCCAGTCACCCTGGGTAATAAGCTGTTTCAGGAAGTTCGAGGCCATGGGTCCCCTCCATACCACTGCGTCTGACGGGTCAACAAAGAAGCCAATCGAAAGCACCTTTACACCGTACTTCTCCATGGGAACAATCATGTCGGTGTTATCGAGCTTTATTACTTTCGGCCTGAACCCGGCTGCATCGAACATTACCGGCACCGAGGGCCCGAAGATATCGGCATCGAGAAGCCCTGTTCTGTACCCCAGTCTGGCCAGCGAAACGGCAAGGTTAACTGCTATGGTGCTCTTGCCCACTCCACCCTTGCCTGACGAGACAGCCAGTATGTTGGCTACTCCCGGAAGGGGATCGTCCTCCGTCTTCTTCTTCACCGAAGCGAGCTTTTCAACAACAACTTTGGGTTCAATCCTGATGTCAGCAATCTTTGTGCCGGGCCCCAGCTTCTCCTTTATTACCTTTACACATGTACTTCTCAGGGAGCTGATTACAGGGTCGTTCGACTTATCGGGAGTAAGCACCACGGTAATGCCATTCTCGCCCGATGATACAGTACCAACCATTCCCGACGAGACAATGTCGAGTCCGGTATCAGGGTGGTTAATCCCCCTAAGTGCATCGAGGATTATTTCCTTTGTGAACATGGTAAGAGGCCTTAAGTTTAATTAAATCAAATATAAATAATCTGCAAATGTATGAAAAAAGAATCAGTTTGCCTGTTGCGGAAGAGTTGCTTCAGGAACCAAAGAATCTACTTAAGCCCATCGGCCGGGTCCCAGAAGATTTCACGGAAGTTCCGTATGATGTTCTCTTCTATTATTGCACCCTCGTTTTCAAGGAGTTCCTTCATAAGGTTAGGGGTGCCGAAGTGGTGCCTGCCGGTAAGCATACCGTTGCGGTTCACAACCCTGTGAGCAGGAATAAACCCGGGCTGTGAGTGTGAATTATTCATTGCCCATCCCACCATTCTGGCCGACCGGCCCGAACCGAGGTATCGGGCAATTGCCCCGTATGATGTAACGCGGCCACGGGGGATCATTGAGGCTATCACATACACTCTTTCAAAAAACCCGTCGTTATCACTGTTCCGGGTTTTTCTCTTCAAGGAGCTCGAATCTGACCTCATTATTAACTTCAAACTGTATATAGGTTATCGGGAAACCTTTAAGGAGAAAGAGTTTCTCATAATGTGTTTTTATGGCGAGTATTTCGCCGGAATAGTCACTTTCGTACAGGTTGTCGGTAGCGAAATTGATTTTGAGAGAGTTATGTTCAATAACCTTTATGGTATAGTCGAACAGCGGTTTGCTGTCGGTTTTAAGATGAACAATTCCACCCGGTGCCAGGAATGTCCTGTATGAATTCAGGAAGATGGGTGATGTAAGGCGTTTTTTCTCACGTCTCCTTTTCATCTGCGGGTCGGGGAATGTAATCCATAGCTCATCAACTTCACCCTCTCCGAAAAATGATCGTATGAACTCAATCCGCGTACGCAGGAACCCCACGTTTTTAAGTGAGTGATCGTGTGCGGTTCTGGCCCCTCTCCACATTCTTGCACCCTTGATGTCAATGCCCACGAAGTTCTTTTCGGGGTACATCATTGCAAGGCCCGTTGTATATTCGCCTTTTCCGCAGCCGAGTTCGAGTACCAGCGGGTTACCGTTTCTGAAGAATTCGCTTTTCCACTTTCCCTTCAGTCTGAAATCCTTGCCGAATATTTCGTTGAAGCCGGGTTGAATCACAAAGTCCCAGCTATCCATTTCCGACCACTTCCTGAGCTTGTTCTTCCCCATTGTTACCTGGTATTTTCAGGTTCTCTCCTGATTATTATGCCGAAGTCGTACACCCCGTCAAGGATTTCGTTTCGCATGGCCTGTTCAACAACAAACACATAGGGTCCCTTTTCGGGGAAGAATACATTTTTACGGTAGTTGAGGGTTAGTTCCCTTATGTCGCCTGCACCACGGCCGTAGCGGTTCCCCTTTTCGTCGGCCACCATAAACTCAATCGTGTCCTTAAGGGTTTGTCCGCCAGGCGCATATGCTGATACAAACAGGTAGATGTTCCGGTAAGGATAGGCCGAACCTGTTCTCAGTATGAAATTTACCGAGGCTAATGCTGCCGTATCGGTTATCTCTGCCGTAAACCTGGCCTGTTTGTCGCGGTTCCATCCTTCATGGGGGAATTCCACATTTCCGGTATATAGAATGTCGTGCTGGCAGGCATTCAGAATTAGTGTACCAAATAATACCAGAATTATCCTAGCTGTTCCTGTTCCTGTTCCTGTTTCCATCGGGTCTTCTGAACTTCTTCTTGCTTCTGTGCCTGGGCTTCTGTGCCTGGCTCGTATTGTCGAAGCGGGTAATGCTGTCGTTATTGGTAACACTCACAGGCTGAGCAACCTGCAGGCCTGTGTTGTCATTTTCAACCAGCCTGGCCGGTTTCTTCCCCTGCCGGTTCATCTCCCTGATTTCCTTTACACGGCCTACGGGCACGGGTGTCAGGTTAAGATTTGAATGCGGGTACTGGGAGTACCAGTAAATACCTTTGTGTACCTCCATTTTCTGGAAAAAGTATCTTGCATCGGTTGTTTCCAGAGGTATCTCCTTCGCAGGAAATCCTCTCTGGGCATCAATGTAACAGTCAACCTCGTAACTCATACAGCACTTAAGCTTTCCGCACTGGCCGGCAAGTTTTTGCGGATTGAGTGAAATATCCTGCACCCTTGCATGTGATGTTGTAACCGAAACAAAGTTAGTAATATGGGTTGCGCAGCAGAGTTCCCTGCCGCACGAGCCGATTCCTCCTATTCGGCCGGCCTCCTGCCGGGCACCTATCTGCCTCATCTCGATGCGAACCCTGAATTCTTCGGCCAGTACCTTTATTAGTTGTCTGAAGTCAACCCGCTCGTCGGCTATATAGTAGAATATTGCCTTGGTCTTATCACCCTGGTACTCCACATCGCCGATCTTCATATTCAGCTTCAGGTCCTCGGCTATTTGCCTCGATCGGAGCATTGTGGGTTCTTCAAAGCTGCGTGCTTCCTCCCACTTCAGGATATCGGCCGGTTTTGCCTTTCTGTAAATCTTCCTGAGTTCTTCAAGCGGAGGAACCGTTCTGAGCCTTCCCAAAAGCTGCCTGACCAGCGGGCCTGTCATCGAAATCCTTCCGATATCATGCCCCGGTGAAGCCTCAACAGCAACAATATCACCTGCCTCAAGCCTGAGGTTGTTAACGTTGCGGTAAAGTCCTTTCCTTGTATTCTTGAAACGTACCTCGAGTATCTCTTCCTGGCCGGCAGGGTTTTTGATGTCGCCAAGCCAGTTCCAGGCGTCAAGTTTGTTTAGTCCCCTTCTGTATTTTATATCGGGCAGGCGGATCTCTTCACCGGAGCCGGCCTGCATTTCATCGTGCTCAATCATACCACAAAATTAAAGCAACCGGCACCGGTTCAGGCCATTTTTGCCGGCTGCAGGAAATATTTCGATTTGCTGCTGCTGACAAAAGTAACACATTCGCCGGTCATTATCAAGCCTGTGGTTTTATAAGCCTGGCAACCAACAGTGAAAGGTCGAGGAAGATGATTTTTGCATTGCCGTTCGACTCAATGTGGTGGTGTGCTTTGTTGAACTCTTCATACAGACGGTCTATGTTGTTCCCGTTGATGAATGGGTGGAACTTTTCCGAGAAATCAGCTTCGGCCCTTGTCATAAAGGTAATTTCGCTGTTGCCACCCCTGGCGTTGATTACAAAGTTACCCCTGAGCAGTTCCAGACAGTATTCAAGGAAATCCTTCTGAGCCTCCCGTCCTGACGATGCAGTGCTTTCTGCCCATTCTGAAAGGGCTGCTATATCGCGTTTCCAGGCATGCCTCATAAGAACCCTGAAGGTCTCAAGATGTCCGGCCGATGGATCATCATCGGAAACCAGGTTCAATGCTCTTACAATATTTCCTCCCGAAATATGCGCGATTTCGTTTGCCCTGTCAGCCTGCAGGTTGAAGCGGAGTGCCAGGAATGTTGCAAGGGAAGCGTCATCAACTCCCCTGAATCGTATCATCTGGCACCTTGAGAGTATGGTGGGGATTATCCTGTCGGGTTCCTCCGATACCAGGAGAAAGAGTGTTTTGTCGGGCGGTTCTTCTATGAGCTTAAGGAGTTTATTGGCGGCAGTGTGATGCATTTTTTCAGGAAGCCAGATAAACATTGTCTTGTACTCTGCCTCGTAGGTTTTCAGACTGAGTTTCCGCAGTATCTCGGAGGCCTCGGCAGCGTAGATTATTGCCTGTGAGTTCTCAACATCGATGGCCCTTAGCCAGTCGGTGAGGCTGATAAATGGTTTTGATGAATTGAGTGCCCTCCACTCGGGCAGAAAATTGTCACAAACCGGGTCGCTGAACTTTTTGGTCCGGAACACAGGGAAAACGAAATGCATGTCGGGGTGGATGAGCCTCGAGTGTTTAACACAAGAGGGGCATACACCGCATGAATCGTCGGGTGTACGGTTAGTACAGGTTATGTACCTTGCGTAGGCAAATGCCATGGCCAGGCTGCCGCAACCCTCCCTGCCGGCAAAGAGCTGGGCGTGGCTCACACGGTTTTCATGAACGGTGCTGCGCAACTTGCCGGCAATAACCTCCTGCCCCGGTATATCCCTGAATAACATTTTTAGAACTTTATTGAATGACAAAAATATGAAAATATGTGATGGCAGTGATATTTGCAGGTGAACCCGGTGATTAATACAATTGGCGAAAAAGTAGTAATTTTGTACCTCAGGTTTTAAAAACACAAATTTAAATATGCCAGGGTTATGAAAATGATTGAAGATTTCAATTTCAGGGGGTTAAGGGCCATTGTCAGGGTCGATTTCAATGTTCCGATCGATAAGAAGACACTTACCGTTACCGACGACACCAGGATAAGAGGTGCATTGCCAACAATCAAAAAAATTCTGAATGACGGCGGATCGGTCATTCTGATGTCTCACCTTGGAAGGCCTGCCGGCCGCGAGGAGAAATACTCCCTTAGACCTGTGCTTCCGGTTCTCGAGAAGCATCTGGCAATGAAGGTTAAGTTTGCCGGTGACTGCCTTGGAGCCGCAGCAGAAGCCGGGGCCCTTAAGCCCGGTGAGGTTCTTCTGCTCGAGAACGTGAGGTTCTACCCCGAAGAAGAGGGCAAGCCCGTACTGCCCGACACAGCTACCGATGAGGAGAAGAAGGCTGCCAAGGCCGAGCTTAAAGTCAGACAGAAGGAGCTGGCAAAAACCCTGGCCGGATACGCCGACGTATATGTAAACGACGCCTTCGGCACTGCCCACAGAGCTCATGGAACCACAGCCGTCATTGCCGATTATTTTACCCCGGAGAAGCGGATGTTCGGGTATCTGATAAACAGTGAACTGGCTGCAATGGACAAAGTGCTTACTAGCTCCCGGAAGCCCTTTACCGCCATTATGGGAGGCGCAAAAGTATCGGATAAGATACTGCTTATTGAAAACCTGCTTGAAAGGTGCGACAACATTATTATCGGCGGAGGTATGGCTTATACATTCATAAGGGCCCGGGGTGGTAAAACCGGGAAGTCATTGTGTGAGGAAGATAAGCTTGATCTTGCTCTGAGTCTCATTGCCAGGGCAAAGGAAAAGGGAGTAAAGCTGCTTCTTCCGGTCGACAGCGTTAATGGCGACAGTTTTGATGCTGAAGCGAATACCGAGATCACTGCGGCCGATAAGGTAACAGATGGCTGGATGGGACTCGACATAGGAGAAGAATCGGTAAAACTCTTCAGGGAGGTAATACTGGCATCCAGGACAATACTCTGGAACGGCCCGATGGGAGTATTCGAGATGGAGAAATTCTCAAAGGGAACCACTGACATAGCACATGCAATCGCCGAAGCTACCTCGAAGGGGGCATTCACTCTTATTGGAGGAGGCGATTCGGTGTCGGCAATCAATAAGAACGGACTCGCCGACAAGGTAAGCTATGTTTCCACCGGTGGGGGCGCCATGCTTGAATATATGGAGGGCAAAAAACTTCCGGGCATTACCGCAATCAGGGGGTATTGATTCAGACTATGAGCAGAGCAGCGGTTATTATATTGATTGTACTGGCGGTAGCCTGCAGGAAGGAGAAAATCCCGCTTTCAGGCACTGCCACCATTGATAACCGGCTGTATGAGAGTGATCAGGCTTTTTACGCATTAGGGTTCTCGTTCTCTTCGGCATCGCTTGTCAGGACCGACAGAACCCCTTCTCCGGATATATCCCTTCTTGCTGAAACCGACGCAGGCGGTAACATAACAACCGTCACATTCAACGGTTCTCCCGGGTTCGAGTATTACCCGTTTGCCCGATACGGGGAATATGCCACGGTCGCTGAAGCTAAAACCGCATTCGGGTCGCTGAAAACATTCGATCCATCTCTTCATTCATGGGTTGAGCTTGCCCGGCCGCTTGCCGTTAACCAGGTTTGGCTTTTCATAACCCCCGGTGAGAGGTATGCAAAACTCAGGATAGTTGAAATTGAGACAGGGGTGCGCGATGATCGTCCCTACGCGGAATGCACATTTGAGTGGGCCTTCCAGCCTGCAGGCACAACTACATTTCCCTGATTGGAATGGCTATCCCCTTCGAGATATTCCGTGCTGATGACCATACCTTTGAACCATTGGCTCTTTCGGTATTCAGATACCAGTCGGAGTTCAACCCGGTTTACTCCCGCTTTGTCGACCTCCTGGGGATTGACCGCGACAGAGTAGAATGCATTGAGGAGATTCCTTTCATTCCGGCAGGGTTTTTCCGCAGGCACCGCATTGTAACAGGCGAGGGCACTGTTCAGGCTGTCTTCACCAGCAGCGGCACAACAGGGGCTGAACCCTCGTGTCATCATGTTACTTCAGTAAGCCTTTACGAGGAGAGTTTAATGAGAGGATTCCGTCTATTCTATGGTGAACCATCAGAATATGTGATATTTGCACTACTGCCATCGTACCTTGAGAGAAGCGGATCATCACTTATCCACATGGCCGGAAAACTTATTGATGAGACCGGCCACCCTCTGAGCGGCTTTTACCTGAATCAGTATGAAGAGCTTCTGGGAAACATAGTCAATGCCAGAAAGAGCGGACGGAAAATAATCCTTCTGGGCATTACCTGGGCACTGCTCAACCTGGCTGAAAAATACTCACCCGACCTCTCCGATGTAATTGTGATGGAGACCGGTGGAATGAAGGGGATGAGGAGAGAACTGGTAAGGGAAGAGCTTCACGGTATACTCTGCCGTGCTTTCGGAACCAGGGCTGTTCACTCGGAATATGGCATGACAGAGATGCTGAGTCAGGCATACTCTGAAGGGGAGGGGCTATTTCAGTCACCTCCGTGGATGAAGGTTCTGGCGGGCGATGTGAACGACCCGGCCGATCTTGCCATTAACCCGGGGGCTTCAGGTACGTTAAATGTCATTGACCTTGCCAACTTCTGGTCGTGTTCATTCATTGCCACCTCCGACCTCTGCAGGCTGCACTCAGGCGGCACATTTGAGGTTACCGGGCGCTATGACAACTCCGACATCAGGGGCTGCAATCTGATGTTGTTATAGAGAGGGGCGGGGAATGCTATTTTTTTGATGCAGAGACCAGATCGTAACTGTGGTCTATCAGTCTGACAATGAAGCTGTCGGCGAGTGTGCCGTCAATGCGTACCGTGTTCCAGTAAGTTTTTGTTCATATGGTAACCGGGTGTGATTTGCGGGTATCTCTCGCGCAGTTCCGCTGCATATTCCGGGTCGCATTTGAGGTTTATCGCGAGGTCGCCGTCAAGGTTTGCAAGTGCGAACATTTTCCCCTTCACCTTGAATACCAGTGTGTCGTCGCCGAAGGGGAATCCTTCGATCACCTCCGGTTTTGACAGGCAGTAGTTCCTCAGGGTTTCTATTTCCATTATGTTGCTGTTATTCCTAAAGTGTGGGGTAGAAAGCATCCTCGATGTGTTCGGTACGAAATGACCGGCCGTCGGCCACAAGTGTGATGATATCGAAGCGTATCTCCTTCTCGATTCCGTTTCTTTTCACATAGGTTTCGGCTGCGAATATGAGGTTCCGTTGCTTGGGCGCCGTAACCGCATCGCGCGGGTCAACCTGGAACCCTGCCGTTCGGGTTTTCACTTCAGCAAAAACCACGGTGGATATGTTTTCGGCAATGAGATCAATTTCCCTTTTTCCGGTTCTCCAGTTTCTCTCCCTGATTTTGAATCCTTTCGATTCGAGGAGTTTTTCAGCGATCTGTTCGCCTCGTTTCCCAAGGGTGTGTGATTCAGCCATTTCCGGGTTTTCTTGAGGGTGATATCAGGGGATATCAATTATCCTGTTCCTGATGGCAAACAGGATTAGGCTGGCCGTGTTTTTTGAGGCTGTCTTACTGAGCAGGTTTGCCCTGTGCTTGTCGACTGTTCGCTTGCTGATAAAGAGTGCATCGGCAATCTCCTGGTTTGAAAGGCCCTCGCATATTTTCATCAGAATCTCCTTCTCGCGCTTTGAGAGGTTTGCCATTTTAACCTCTGTTTCGCGGGTTTTGAATTTCTGTATAACATGATACAGCAACTCCTGCGAGAAGTAGCTGCCACCCTTCATAACAGTGTGAACAGCCTCCCTTACTTCACTGATGTCGGAATCCTTCAGCAGGAATCCCTTTGCCCCGGCATCAACCATTTTGTAGTAATACTCCTCTTCGCCGTACATTGAAAGAGCAATGACGTGAATTCCCTTAAAGCGGGCAGTTACCTTCCTGGTGGCTTCTATTCCGTCCATCTCGGGCATGTTGATGTCCATCAGAACCAGGTCGGCCCCGGTTCCCTCAAGAACCCTCAGCAGTTCAGCTCCATCGGCCGATTCGCCGGCAACTTCAAAACCCGGTGTTGAGTCGAGCAGCAGACGCAAGCCGTTCCGGAACAACTGGTGATCGTCGGCAATAACGATCCTTACGGGCTTTTCACTGTTTTCGTTAATCATGGTCAGATGTTTACTTTAATTAGTGCGTTTGTACCCCTGCCCGGGGTACTTTCAAGAATGAAGAGGCCGTTTATGGATCTTACCCTTGTTTCAATGTTCGAGATTCCCATACCCTTTCTGTCGTCAGCTCTGAGGAGTTCCCTGTCGAATCCCCTGCCGTTCTCTGAAAAATGGAGTGTTACGAATCTGTCGTGCCTGTTAAGATCGATTTTTATCCTGCTTGCCCCGGAATGTCTGAGTGAGTTGTTAATTAATTCACAAACAGCCCTGTAGATGACGACTTCAGTATCGTTATCGATTCTCTCATTTTCCATATTGGTTTTGAAGATGATTGGAATGCTTCTTGCCTGATTCAGCTTGGCGGCAAAGGTGCTGATTGCGCTGGCCAGGCCGAAATTGGTCAGTACGTAGGGGCTGAGGTTGTTCGATATCTCCCTTAGGGTTACGATTGCCTCGTTTGTCATTGAATTAATGCTGCCCAGAATCTCCTGTCCGCTTCTGCCGGAAATCTTGTCGCCAAGCGCTGACAATGACATTTTTACTGATGAAAGCAGAGGTCCGAGGCCATCGTGAAGCTCCTTGGCAAACCTTTTTTTTTCGTTCTCTTCGGTGTTAATAATTGCGTTTATCACCCTTCTCTCAGCCCTTATCCTTTCCATTTCAGCCTTTTTCAGGGAGTAGAATAATTCTCTAATGAGGATCACGCCACCGAAAATCATGAACGAGATAAACACCCCGAGCCATTCATCAATAAGCATCATTCGTTCTGATGGTTCACCCCAGAAAAACTCAACCAGGTGTATGAATGTGCGTACCGACATGAAGACAAATGCGACAGAGAGAAGTATCCATGACAGCCTGTATCGGGTAAGCTTCATGAACCTGAATGCGATGGATGCAGCAATTATCTGAAGTATTATGGAGATAATTATGGCAACCAGCCTTACCATGGAAAAACAGAATTACGGGTTCCATACAAAAGTATGAGTTTATTTCAGAAAAGGCTATGTTGAAACTGCATCCTTCAGGGTCTTGCCCTCGATAAACGGGTAGAAGTAGCAGTAGAAAAGTGAGAAAAAGACAAAGGGATTCTGGCCCAGCTGGCTCTCGTAGGAGTTGTTCGCCAGGAAGTTGATGAGAAATGTTAACAAGAAGATTTTGAACATGACCTCCCTGCCCACGCCCGACCTGATAACGAAGAAGGTGTAAAGGATAATATATGAGACCAGTCCGGCAATACCCGTGTTTATCATAATGTACAGATACTGGTTGTGAGACTTCATTTCGCTGCCTGCCAGGATCGATCCGTTTTTTTCAAATCCGTAGTTCATGGCCGTGAAAATGGAGCCGGTTCCCCAGCCGAACCATGGTTTTGCCCTGAAAGCCTGCAACGCTGCCCTCCACTGGTCGATTCTTTCGGTGAACGAGCTGGCCAGTCCGTGCTGGTATCCAACTTCCCTGTAGAGGTAAAGACCTCTCAGCTCTTCGTATATCCTTACATAAACGCCGGGCCTGGATACATTTAGATAATTGGTAAAACCATTTTCCACGGCTTCGATATCCTCGTCGCTCAGCATTCCCAGACCCTCTGCATCTTTTGTAAGGTTTCTCGATGCCATATACCGTAGAAGGACCGATTTCAGATGAGTGCTTTCGGTTGTAAGCCCCTCATAATCAAGACTACTCCTTCCGGCCCATGCTTCCGAGAGCTCCAGATCGCATATGTCAATATATACCAGGTTCCCGTTCTCTCTTAAAACAGATGTTGTATCATGGCTGTAGGGGTTCCCTGCTGCGGTATGTGTTTTAAGTGATATTATGCCGTTTTCCGACTCGTGATGAGTTTCACGGTAGATATCAATTACGGGTTTTGTGGCAATTGCCAGCAGAATAATAGCCGCCAGGGCAATTGAACCTTTAAGGGCAAGGCTCCTTATTCTGGCAATGAGAATAATATGGATATACAGAATCACGCCTGCAAGCGAGGCAATTCCCGTAAGTGTGCGGGTATAGAACAGGAAGAAAATGAGCCATGCCGAGAGTGCTGCACCTGCCAGAAGAGCCTTTTTCCCGGCCTTCATTTTTCGCAGCAGTAACGGCACCTGAAAAGCTGCGAGCAGCAGCAGATTACCGTAATAGACGCCCGGGATGAATGGGGAGGCATCGCGCCATGTTGCCATTGGTTTGATAATCCTTATCAGAAGACCTGCGAATGATACAGCTGTCACGGCTCCGATGAAGAGCCAGATGAGTATTTTTATCCTGCGTGGCCCGGGCAGTGGAGTTGTTACCAGAATCAGAGGCAGAAAGAGAGTGGGTGATTTGTGCAGCAGGTCGTTGGAGATACCGAATCCCGGGTTGTCCGACCATGCCAGTCCTGCCAGGTTTACAGCATACATAAGGGTGAAGGCAAGAGCGGCCCGGTCGGCAGCAAATACCTTTAATCTGTTACCCAGGTTACCTTCCGATACCCAGTTGACAATCAGAAATATCAGGCTAAGTGTGGCAATATAGCGTGAATATGGCATTGCCATAACAAGGACACAGAGGCTCAGAAAGTAGATCAGGGAGTGAACCTGTTTTCTTCCGGAGGGGGTTATTGCTGGCATATTGTGCTTGTGAGAAGAGGTTCCGGACTGACGGCCGGTGACTGACAAATGTATTGCATAAAATGATTTCCGGCAACCATGTTTCGGATCAAAATAGTTAGATTTGTTTCAAATTAGTGTCTGTGAACGGTCAAACATCCACAACAGCCGGAATAGATGCCGTTATCACATGGGTTGACAGCGGCGATCCGGTATTCCGTGCAATGGCCGCACCATACAGTTCCGGCCGGGCAGTAAAGGATATGCCTTCGGCCGACCCTGCCAGGTTATCATCGGTAAACGAAATAAGGTATTGCCTGCTGTCAATCATGAAGTTTGCCCCGTTTATCAGGAATATATATATTGTTACGGCTGGCCAGGATCCCCGGCTTCACGAGGTTGTTGAAAGCCATTTCCCCGGGAGTTCTGACAGAGTGAAAACAGTCGATCACAAACACATATTCAGAGGCTTTGAGAACTATCTTCCAACCTTCAGCAGCAGGTCGATTGAGAGTATGTTGTGGAGGATTGAGGGATTATCGGAAAACTTCATCTACTTCAACGATGATGTTTTTCTGGTAAGGAACACATCACCAGGAGATTTCTTCTGCGACGGACGTCCCCTGCTAAGGGGAAAGTGGCTACTGAGACCATGGCACCGGCTGGCCTGGAATGCGATAAGGATATTGCCGCTCAGAATCATAAAGGGTAATCCGGGTTACCGACCCCGGCCCTCATATCATCTTGGCCAGTGGCGTTCGGCAACCGTGGCCGGGTTCAGGGCCAGCTATTTTTGTATGAGTCACACTCCCTTTGCCCTATGTCGGACCCGGGCTGAGGAGTTTCTTGTTAACGGGTATGAGACGCTTGAAAAGAACATCTCTTATCGTTTCAGGGATGATTCTCAGTTCAACTTTGTTGCCCTTATGAATCATCTTGAGGTGTTATCGGGAAACCGGAACTACCACAGCCCACAACTGGTCTATATGCAGCCGTCCGGCAGGGGGAAGGGTTACCTGCCCGGGAAGATTGCACTATGCATGAAAAATGACAAGGTAAAGTTCGCATGCGTGCAAAGCCTTGACAGGTGTACGCCGGAACAGCAGAAGATTGTTTTCGACTGGATGGATGGCATGCTGGCGGGTTGTTAATAACATTTCCAATCAGGTATATTAAGCAGCTGAGAAGTAACTATTTATATTATCGCTAACGCGTACACAACCAATAAGATAAGTTGCCTTTGCTCATTCTGTTTCTCTTCCCGGCGCACAGTCTGCCACTGATTTCAGGGACGTTAAAAATTTGTTAAAAACTATCTGCCTGAATCAGGAGCTACGATAGTTAAACTGACGTAAATTGACCTTCCCTATTTCACAATTATTTAAGACTGGCATAACCTTGAAATCAGTTGATTAAATTAATATTGCACCATAAATTTTCAATCTAAAACCGATAAACTATGATGTATCTTCTAAAAAGGTCAGGATTCGTTCTAGGCGCACTCCTGATATCAGTTCTTACCTTTGGACAGGGTGTTACCACATCCTCACTAAATGGCCGGGTTGTTGACACAAACGGCGATCCTATGCCGGGAGCTACAGTTGTTGCCCGGCACATACCTTCAGGTACCCAGTACGGTACAGCTACGTCTCCTGATGGCCGGTTCCTCATTCCGGCAATGAGGATTGGAGGCCCTTATACCATAACTATTACATTTGTAGGCTATCAGGAAGAATCATTTGACGATGTTTTCCTTAGTCTTGGGACAGCCGGCAACATTGATGCTGTTCTTTCTGAAACAGCCCAGCAGGTTGGTGACGTAGTAGTTGTAGGATTCAGAAGTTCAGTTTTCAGTTCAGACAGGACAGGGGCAGCTACAAGTATCAAAAGGGACGCCATGACGCAACTGCCGACAATAAGCAGAAGTATCAATGACTTCACTCGCCTTACTCCACAGGCAAGCGGCAGATCGTTCGTTGGAGCTGATGCCAGGTTCAACAACATTACCATTGACGGGTCGATCTTTAACAACAGCTTTGGCCTTGCTGATCAACCCGGAGGCAGAACCGGTTCTTCACCAGTCTCTCTTGATGCTATTGAGGAGATTCAGGTATCGATAGCACCTTATGATGTGCGTCAGGCAGGGTTCATAGGTGCAGGTGTGAATGCAGTAACACGAAGCGGGACCAACGATTTCACCGGATCAATTTTTTATAACCTTCGAAATGAACGGTTCCTTGGCACAAATGCATATGGTAAGGAAGTGACCTCCGACAACTTTAGCATAGGTACTTATGGTGCAAGTATCGGGGGGCCTATTATTAAGGACAAACTCTTTTTCTTTGTCAATGGTGAGTTTGAACGGGAAAGTGCACCCGGCACAAATTTCATAGCTAACGACGGGGCAACACCAGTCGGTGGAAATGTAACCAGAGTACTAAGAACAGATCTTGATAATCTCAGATCATATCTCCTAAATAACTTTGGATACGAAACAGGCCCATACGAGGGATATAATAATGAGGTTTGGAGTAACAAGGTTCTTGCCAAACTTGACTATAATATAAACGATAACCACAAGCTGAGCATCAGGTACAATTGGCTCGACTCAGAGAGGGATGTACTTGCTTCGAACAGCTCGTCTTTGGGTTATGGAAACAGGCGATCAAATACAACTGCCCTGAATTATCAGAATACAAATTATATTCAGAAGGAAAGCATTCAATCCGTTATCGGTGAATTGAACTCAACCATAGGCAGATTCTCAAATAACTTTATTGTCGGTTATACTTACCAGAATGAGGACAGGGGTTCGAGGGGTGATTTTTTCCCGCTGGTTGAGATACAGGATGCTAACTCAACATATATATCCTTTGGATTTGAACCTTTTACACCTAACAACAAGCTGAATTACAAGACGTTCCAGCTTCAGAACAATCTCACATATTTTGCCGGCAAACACATTCTTACAGCTGGATTCAACGTTGAGAGGTTCTCTTTCGAGAATGTTTTCTTCCCGGGTTCGCAGAGTGTGTATGTATACAATACCCTCGCAGAGTTTTATACCGACGCAAATGATCACCTGGCGAATCCTGCCAGAACCGCCGGAGCAGGTGTTAACGTTAAAAGATTTCAGCTTAGATATTCTGCACTTCCCGGTGGTGCTGAACCTGTACAGCCCACCAAGGTAACCTATTGGGGAGCTTATATACAGGATCAATTTACACCGATGCCCGGGTTGAAAATTACCGCTGGATTAAGGATTGATGTTCCAGTATTTGAGGACACAGGCTTCTTTAATGAAACGGTCTCGACACAAACCTTCAAAGACAGGGACAGGAATGACATCTCCATCAATACTGCCAAACTACCGGATGCCAATCCACTCTTTTCTCCCCGTCTGGGATTTAACTACGATGTCACTGGTGACCGTGCGATACAGTTCCGTGGAGGTTCAGGATTATTTACCGGAAGACCGGCTTTTGTCTGGATTTCCAACCAGATCGGGAACAACGGTGTAATAACGGGATTTGATCAGATCGCAGGAACTTCGAGGTACTTTAACCCGGATCCAACTTATTGGATACCTGCCAATCCAACGCTTCCTAGCTCCTATGAACTTGCCATTACAGATCCATCCTTTAAGTTCCCACAGGTATGGAGATCAAATATTGCTGTAGATGCAAAGTTGCCGATGGGTTTGGCTGGAACGGTTGAGTATGTGTATAATAAGGAGGTGAACGGAATCGGTTATTACAATGCAAATTTGCCCGTATTGCCTAATCCTGCTGCTACGGGTCCTGACAGACGACCGATTTTTACTTCGACCAGGATTAACACAAACGTAGTAAATGCCATTATGCTCGATAATACCAACAGCGGGTTTGGGCATTCACTGGCTTTCAGTCTTGAAAAGCAGTATTCGAATGGTTTTTTTGCCAAGGCGGCTTACTCATTCGGTATATCGAAGAATACTGTTGATCCGGGATCGATTGCTGCCGGGTCGTATAATAACAATGCCATATCCTGGGATCCTAACAACGCCCCGCTTGCATTCTCTAATAATGACCAGCGCGACAGGGCTATAATTGCTATTACCTACAGGAAAGAGTATGCCAAACTATTTGCAACTCAGATCGGTTTCTTTATGGAGGGCCGCAATCAGGGCAGACACAGCTTCATTTACTCATCTGACAGAAACGGCGATGGCAACAGAAATGACCTTCTCTATATTAATACAGATCCTTCAGAAGTTATTTTTCAGGTGTACACCCCCACAGGAGCCGCTGCGCCTTACGCCGCTGCTGACCAGGCCGCTGACTGGGAGGCGTTTGTAAAACAGGACAGGTACCTCAGTTCAAACCGTGGTGAGTATTCAGAAAGAAACGGAGCTATTTTGCCATGGATCTGGAATGCAGACCTTAATATCACCCAGGAGTTTTTCGTGAACGTCGGAGGTAAGAGAAACACCATTCAGGTGATGGCTAATTTCCTGAACTTTGGAAACCTTCTGAATAATAAATGGGGAGTAGGTTATGTCATTAATTCAGATAGGCCTCTTGACTACAGGGGAGTAGATGGGGCTACCGGAAAACCCATTTACAGAATGAATAATCTCGGTGTTTCATCGGGCCAGATCAACAAGCTTACCGAGACCTACTCACGCAGGGCTTCAATCGGTGACGTTTGGTCAGCCCAGCTTGGGTTACGCTATATTTTTAACTAGTATGCGAAACTGACAGCGTAGTATAAATACTATAGGACCGCCCCGGTTTCCCGGGGCGGTTTTTTTCGCTTCGTTTTTTTTGAACACTTAATTGTTCATATGTTTATTTAACTCGCGGTTATGGTAATGTTAAGGAAAAGTTACCGTAACATTAAGAGAGTCAGTAGGAACCCACCAGACGGGGTTAATAATTAACATTACCATGTTGATAACTCTGCCTTGTTTGGGCCTTAACGCTTGACTATTTTAGCAAGACCAGAACAACGAACCGGTTGTCATATCTAACCTTTTTATTATCAGTAGTTAACATTTTTTAAGAGTCTGTTTTTTATGGGAGATTTATTTGTGAATGAACCTTCGGTGGCCTTGACCGATGAGAATCAGGTTGTTGCGTATAAAACCGAAAGAAGGGAAGAGCAAACCGGGGCTTCTGACACACCCGAAGGCAGAATTTATTCTCATGAAGAGGCCGTAAATGCCAGCCGCGAATACTTCAGGGGTGATGACCTGGCGGCCCGGGTGTGGGCAAATAAATATGCTCTGAAGGATTCATACGGGAATCTCTATGAAAAAACTCCCGATGATATGCACCGTCGTCTGGCATCAGAGATTTACCGGATAGAACGCAAGTACCGGAATCCGCTCCCGGAAGAAGTGATATACAATACACTGAAGGATTTCAGGTATATTGTTCCCCAGGGTGGCCCTATGACCGGGATAGGAAATGACTACCAGATTGCTTCGCTTTCGAACTGCTTTGTGATAGGGAACGATGGCACTTCCGACTCATATGGCGGTATAATGAAAATTGACCAGGAGCAGGTTCAGCTTATGAAGCGCCGCGGGGGTGTAGGCCACGACCTCTCACATATCCGACCCAAGGGGTCACCTGTTCTGAACAGCGCCCTTACGTCAACCGGTGTGGTGCCTTTTATGGAGCGCTACAGCAATTCAACCCGTGAAGTGGCCCAGGATGGCCGCAGGGGCGCACTGATGCTCTCCATTTCAATCAAGCATCCCGACTCAGAATCATTCATTGATGCAAAGCTGGAGAGCGGCAAGGTTACCGGGGCCAATGTTTCGGTTAAGATAACCGACGAATTCATGGAGGCTGTTGTGGAGGGAAGGACATTCCGTCAGCAATATCCGATCGACTCACCCAATCCCAAATATGTACGCGATATTGATGCCAGGACGCTGTGGGAGAAGATCGTTCACAATGCATGGCAGTCGGCCGAGCCAGGAGTGCTCTTCTGGGATACGATAAAGAGGGAGAGTGTTCCCGACTGCTACGCCGATCTGGGCTATAACACCGTGTCAACCAATCCCTGCGGCGAAATACCGCTCTGTCCTTACGACTCATGCCGGCTTTTGGCTATCAACCTGTACAGCTATGTTAACGAGCCTTTTACGAAAAGGGCAGGGTTTGATATGGACCTTTTCAAAGAGCATGTTGGCCTGGCTCAGCGGATCATGGATGACATAATTGATTTGGAGCTTGAAAAGATTGATGCAATAATTGCCAAGATTAATGCCGACCCTGAAACTGAGGAGCTGAAGAGGGTTGAGAGGAACATGTGGAGAAATATCAGGCACAAGACCGAAGAGGGCCGACGCACAGGCATTGGTATTACAGCCGAAGGTGATATGCTTGCCGCGCTGGGAATGAGATATGGTTCAACCGAAGCCAATGCTTTCTCGGAAGAGGTTCAGAAGACTCTGGCGGTAGAGGCCTACAAGGCGTCAACATATCTGGCCATGGAACGGGGACCATTCAGTATATATGACGCAAAGAGGGAGGCTGATAATCCGTTTATCAACAGGCTGAAGGATGCCGATCCGGTACTTTATGAGAATATGGTGAAGCACGGACGGAGGAATATTGCCCTGTTAACCATAGCCCCGACAGGTACGACAAGCCTTATGACTCAAACCACCTCGGGAATTGAGCCGGTGTTCCTTCCCTACTACAAGCGCCGCCGAAAGGTAAACCCCAACGACAAGGATGTGAAGATTACCTTTGTCGATGAGGTTGGTGATTCATGGGAGGAGTATCAGGTGTTCCACCATAAGCTTATTGAATGGCTTACCATCAACGGGTATGATCCTGACTCAATGAAGACCATGAACGACACACAGATTGAAGAGATAGTTGCGAAATCGCCTTACTACAAAGCCAGCGCAAACGATGTCGACTGGCTATCGAAGGTGAAGATGCAGGGCGCTATCCAGAAATGGGTTGACCACTCAATAAGTGTGACGATCAATCTTCCGGCCGATGTGAAGGAGGAGCTTGTAAGCGAACTCTACCTGGCAGGCTGGAAGGAGGGCTGCAAGGGTATTACCGTTTACCGCGACGGATCACGCTCGGGGGTTCTGGTTGCTGCCAAGAACGAGAACAACAAGGAGACGGGAGAACGCCCGAGAAGACCAAAGGCTATTGACTGCGACATTATCAGGTTCAACAACAACGATGAGAAATGGATAGCCTTTGTAGGGCTGGTCGATGGTGCACCTTACGAGATATTCACCGGACTAACCGATGAGGATACACTGGCTGTACCCAAAACCATAACCAAGGGCAAGATACTGAAGGTTAAGGATGAGGACGGAACAACCAGATATGACTTCCAGTTCACTGATAAGTACGGTTACAAGATAACCATGGGCGGACTTTCGCGTGCATTCAATCCCGAATTCTGGAACTATGCCAAGCTCATATCGGGGGTGCTCAGACACGGCATGCCAATAAACGATGTTGTAAACCTCGTTCAGTCGCTACGGCTCGACAGCGAGTCGATCAACAACTGGAAGAATGGTGTTGAGCGGGCTCTTAAAAAGTATATTCCCGACGGAACCAAGGCCAAGGGCAAATGTACGCAGTGCCAGTCGGAAAACCTTGTTTATGAGGAAGGATGCCTCACCTGCAAGGACTGCGGCCATTCAAAATGCGGATGAAAATGATTCTACGCCACTACGCCACTACGCCACTACGTCATTAAGTCATTAAGCCTTATTTTATGACCCCCAGCTCTCTTCCCACCTTTGTGAATGCGTCAATAGCCTTGTCGAGATGATCCTTTTCGTGGGCAGCAGAAATCTGCACCCTGATGCGTGCCAGGTCCTTTGGTACCACGGGGTAGTAGAATCCGATGACGTATATGCCTTCCTTCAGGAGTCTGGCCGCGAAATCCTGCGACAGCCTGGCATCGTAAAGCATCACTGCGCATATTGCTGACCTTGTTGGTTTAATATCAAAACCTGCACCGGTCATTCTGCTGATGAAATATTCAGAGTTCCAGTGGAGTTTGTCCTGCAGCACATTGGTTTCGGTCATCATATCGATCATCCTGATTCCGGCTGCAGCCACGAACGGAGGTATGGCGTTCGAGAACAGGTAGGGGCGTGATCTCTGGCGCAGCATTTCGATAATCTCACGTTTTCCGGTTGTGAATCCGCCAATGGCACCGCCGAAAGCCTTACCGAGTGTTCCGGTAATTATCTCTATTTTACCTCCGAGGTCAAAGAGCTCCGTAACACCACGTCCGCTTTTTCCCACCACACCGGCTGAATGACATTCGTCAACCATAACCATAGCATCATATTTTTGAGCCAGGCGGTAAATTTCGTCCATGGGGGCGACATTGCCATCCATTGAGAAGACCCCGTCGGTGACAATAAGGCGGAACCTCTGTTCCTGAGCCAGTTGCAACTGGGTTTCAAGGTCTTCCATGTCAGAATTTTCATAGCGGTACCTTTTCGCCTTGCACAACCGTACACCATCAATAATTGATGCATGATTCAGAGCATCTGATATAATGGCGTCCTCACTTGTAAGCAGGGGTTCGAACACACCGCCGTTGGCGTCGAAACAGGCGGCATACAGAATAGTATCTTCAGTGGAAAAGAATTGTGCGATCTTTCGTTCGAGTTCCTTGTGCAGATCGGTGGTTCCGCAAATAAACCTCACCGACGACATGCCATAGCCATGGCTTTTCAGGGCTTCGCCGGCCGCCCTGATGAGTTCACCGCTGTTTGAAAGCCCGAGGTAGTTGTTTGCACAGAAATTCAGTACCTCCTGTCCGGTGTCAAGCATTATGAACGGCCCCTGGGGTGAAACTATTATACGTTCATTCTTGTAAAGGCCGGCTTCCTGTATTTCATTCAGCTGACCGGTCAGATAGTCCTTAAATCCGGAATACATGGCAGTCTTATTAAAAAGCGAATGCAAAGATGCAGCTTTTTAATAAAATATATATGATGATAATCAGCCTCCGGATATTATATTTAATACTGCTTTACAAACCGTACTTTGCAACAATCTGCTCCTTTGTCAGTCCGAGAATTCCGTATTTCTTACCCACTTCAATGAATGCTGCCAGTGCCTTATCGAGGTGATGTATTTCATGCCCTGCCGATATCTGGGTTCTTATCCTTGCCTGACCGTTGGGTACTACAGGGAAGAAGAAGCCTATGGCATAGATACCCCTGCTGAAAAGATCGCGTGAGAAGTCCTGTGACAGCTTTGCATTAAAAAGCATTACCGGTATAATCGGGCTGTCGCCTTCCTTCAGCACAAAACCGGCTTCGGTTAGTCCCTTTCTCCAGTAGGCAGTATTTTTTTCCAGCTTATCGCGTCTTTCTGTGCTTGCCGAGAGAATATCAAATACTTTAAGCACGCCCGATACTATTACCGGAGCAATGGTGTTTGAGAACAGGTAGGGTCTTGCCTTCTGGCGGCACATGTCGACAATCTCCTTTCTGCCTGACACACAGCCACCTGAAGCGCCTCCGAGTGCCTTTCCGAAGGTTGTGGTAATTATGTCAATCTGACCCATAACGTTACAATGTTCATGTGTACCGCGCCCTGTTTTTCCGATAAAACCTGTTGAATGTGAGTCATCAACCAGCAGCATTGCATCGTATTTATTGCACAGTTCCACCATAATGTCCAGTTTAGCCAGGTCGCCGTCCATTGAGAATACGCCATCGGTTATTACCAGCTTAATCCGTTTGTCGGCATGAAGCAGGAGTTTCTCCTCGAGGTGCTCCATATTTGAGTGCTTGAAGGTATCATGCTGAGCGCTGCACAACCTCATTCCGTCAATTATTGAGGCGTGTACCAGCCTGTCGGATATCATTATATCCTCACTGGTAAGGATTGCTTCAAAGACACCTGCATTGGCGTCCATGCATGAGGGGAACAGGATGGTATCCTCGGTTCCCAGAAATTCAGTGACCCTGTTTTCCAGTTCCCTGTGGATATCCTGCGTGCCGCAGATGAATCTCACTGATGACATTCCGTATCCCCTGGTGTCGAGGCCCGCATGGGCTGCCTTAATTACTTCGGGGTGGCTTGAAAGACCCAGGTAGTTATTGGCGCACATATTGATAACCTTCTTCACCTCTGCGCCGGTGGGGAATTCGACTTCTATATCGGCAGCCTGCGAGGAGTGGATGAACCGTTCCTCCTTATATATCCCGGCATTTCGTATTTCGCCGAGCTGAGTCTGGTAAAGACCTCTTATTTTTTCGCTGAAGCTCATTTTCTTTGGGTTTGGTTAGGTTAGTGAGTCAGTTGCTACTTAAGGTATTGCTTAACCAGGGCAACGATACTGTTGACATTATCAAATGCCTCGGGTGTTGCCTTTTCGGGCGGGATCTTTATGGTGAATTTGTTTTCAAGGAACACAAGGAGTGAAACCATTGAGAATGAGTCGACGTAGCCGCTTGAGATAAGCGGGGTATCGTAGGTTATCTCTTCATCACCATCTTCCATATACTCTTTGATAACATAGTTGAGTACAAGATCTTTCATATCGTCCATAGTACAAGGTATTAGGGTTAGTTATTTTAAAATCAATAAGTTCAATCGTTCTCGAGGGTTGAAATATCACCAATTTCCTCGCCCCATTCCTGAGCATGCAAAACCCTTCTCATTATCTTGCCGCTTCGGGTTTTGGGCAGCTTTTCCATGAACTCTATCTCCTGTGGCATTGCGAGTGGCGATAGTTTCTTCCTTATGAAATTCATTATCTCCAGTTCGAGGTCTTTGTCGGGCGAGAATCCGGGCTTTAGTGTTACAAATGCTTTTACCACCTCCATATTAACCTCATCGGGTTTTGCGACCACGGCCGATTCGCCCACCTTCGGGTGTTCGAGCAGGGCCGATTCTACTTCGAAGGGGCTCACCAGGTGTCCTCCGGTGTTTATAACATCATCGTCTCTTCCCACGAACCAGAAATACCCCTCATTGTCGATGCTTGCGCGGTCGCCGGTGAGGTACCAGCCATTTACAAATTTTTCGCGGTATTTTTCCTCGTTGTTCCAGTACATGCGCATCATTGAGGGCCATCCGGGTTTAATGGCGATCAGCCCCATTTTACCTGGTTCGGTGAGGGGTTCATAAGATTTCATATCGAGCACAACAGCCTCGATTCCGGGGAAAGGTTTTCCCATTGACCCGGGCTTAACCTTCATGCCGGGGAAGTTGGTTATCATTATGGAACCGGTTTCGGTTTGCCAGAAGGTGTCGTGGAACGCTTTCCCGAATACCTTCTGCGACCATATTACCGCCTCTGAGTTGAGTGGTTCTCCCACGCTTGCCAGGTGTCTCAGGCACGACAGATCATAATTCCTGACTATCTCCTCGCCGGCTTTCATAAGCGACCTTATTGCGGTGGGGGCAGAGTACCACATGGTTACCCTGTATTTTTCGATGAAGCTGTACCATGCCTGCGCCGAGAATCCTGAATCGAGAACACACTGGGTGACACCCATGCTCCAGGGGCCGATAATACCGTATGATGTTCCGGTTACCCATCCCGGGTCGGCAGTGCACCAGTAAATATCATCGTCCCTGAGGTCGAGCACCCATTTTGTTGTAAGATATTGTGATATAAGCGAATAGTGTACATGTCTGACTCCTTTGGGCTGACCTGTGGTGCCCGAGGTATAATGCAATACTGAAGGCGATTCTGCGCGGGTTGGGAAGAGTTCCATTGTTTCAACCGGAACGGCTTCCTCGAGGCTGAATGCGACCTCTTTCTTCTCAAGTGGTTTGGCTGGGTTATAGTCGACAATAATGATATGCTCGAGAGCGGGCAGCCTGTCGATTATCTTTCTCACTTTGGCTACATGTTTGCGCTGTGTGATAATGGCCCTGGTTCCCGCATTTTCGAGCCTCACGAAGAGCGATTCCTCGCCGAATGCCGAGAAGAGCGGCTGCACAACGGCGCCGATTTTAAGAACGCCAAGAAAGGAGAGGTACAACTCGGGTATTCTGTCCATGAAGAGGCATACCCTGTCTTCATTCCTTATCCCGAGGCCTCTCAGGAACGAGCCGATGGTGTTCCCGGCAAGCCTGATGTCATTGAAGGTGTACCTTTTCTGGTTGCCGCAGAAATCTTCATGGTAGAGGGCAACCTTCGCTCCGTCTCCCCTAAGGCATATCCTGTCGGAACAATACCACCCTATGTTGATGATATTGCCGGCAGCGTATTCAAGCTCATTTTCAGCAACCGACCAGCTGAACTGCTTCAGTCTCTCTTCGTAGGAACCAATATTGGACATATGGATGCAGTGTTATTTGGTTAACAGCAGCACCCAAGATAATGCTAAAATTTAATTAGATAAACAGTTCCAATGATTTTTGTCATTTAGTTTTTAATGTTTATAAACACCCTGGCACACTAGTCCCATGAAAGGATAACCTTACCGCAGTTGCCCTTTTCCATGGCATCGAAGCCCTTCTGAAAATCATTAATATGGAACCGGTGTGTGATTACAGGGTCGAGATTGATGCCCCCTATTATCATCATCTCCATCTTGTACCAGGTCTCCCACATTTCGCGGCCGTAAATTCCCTTAAGGGTAATCGCCTTGAATATTATATCGCTCCATGGTACCTCAAAGTTGGATGGCAGGATGCCAAGGAGTGATATATTCGAGCCATTGTACATATTGCTTATCATTTCGTTGAAGGCCTTAGGTGAACCCGACATCTCAAGTCCCACGTCGAAGCCTCTCATGCCAAGTCTCTGTACGGCATCGGAGATCTTCTCGCCCTTCGACGGATTGACGGTTAGCGTTGCCCCCATCTTCTTTGCTATCTCCAGCCTGAAGTCGCTCAGGTCGCTGGCTACGATATACCTGGCCCCTGAGAATCTGGCCACTGCAATGGCCATGCTTCCAATTAGCCCGGCACCGGTAACCAGTACATCCTCGCCCAGCAGGGGAAATGAGAGAGCCGTATGAGTGGCGTTGCCGAATGGATCCATAATTGCTGCCCATTCGTCGGGGATTCTCGGATCGAGAGGTATAACATTACTGGCAGGAACCTTTACATATTCGGCAAATGAACCGTCTATATGCACACCAATTCCTACCGTGTTTTCGCAAACATGTTCCTTTCCCCTTCGGCAGTTACGGCAGTGGCCACAGGCAAGGTGGCCTTCACCGGTTACCCTGTCACCGACTTTGAGGTTGGTGACTCCGGCTCCCATTGCAGCCACATGGCCCATATATTCATGGCCTATGGTCATCGGTGTTCTGATGGTCTTCTGAGCCCATGAATCCCATTCGTAGATATGAAGGTCGGTGCCGCATATGGCCGACTTGCCTACTTTAATTATTACATCATTCAATCCCGGTTCGGGCACCGGAACTTCTTCCATCCAGAGGCCCTTCTCAGGTCTGGCCTTTACAAGAGCTTTCATCTTTTTCATTTTTTATAGCGGGTGTTACGGGTTGCTGGTTGCTGGTTGCTGGTTGCTGGTTGCTGGTTGCTGGTTGCTGGTTATCGTTAATCCCAAGGTCCATTACGCCATTACGTCATTACGCCATTACGTCATTACGTCATTACGTCATTACGTCATTACGTCATTTTATCCGCTCTAAAAATAATACATTTCCTTCTCCCTGGTGCTGACATTTCAACACTATTAATTGTTCACGCCATTGGTTATCTTTGCTCACTGATAAACAAAGCACTTCAGCACAGCGATGGTAAGAGTCAGGTTTGCACCCAGTCCCACCGGCCCGCTTCATATTGGCGGAGTAAGGACGGCATTGTACAACTTCCTTTTTGCCCGCCGTTACGGCGGAACCTTTATCCTTCGCATTGAGGATACCGATCAGGGAAGGTTTGTTGAGGGAGCCGAGGAATATATTATGGAGGCTCTTGAGTGGTGCGGAATAAAGATTGACGAAGGAATAAGGGAGGGTGGCAACTACGGGCCCTACAGGCAAAGCGACCGTAAGGATATATACCCACGGTATGCTGAAATGCTTGTGCAGAAGGGGGATGCCTACTATGCTTTCGACACGGCAGATGTTCTGGAGGCTATGAGGCTGGATTATGAAAAGAGGGGCGATACCTTTATATATAATGCCTCGGTACGCGGCACCCTGAGAAACTCGCTTTCGCTCCCTGAAAATGAATGGAAAGAGCTTATTGAAAAAGGTGCACAATATGTAATCAGGTATCGTATGCCCGACAGTGAGGAGATAAACTTCAGCGACCTGATACGCGGCGATATTTCGGTAAACACCTCTACACTCGACGACAAGGTACTGTTCAAATCAGATGGCATGCCCACCTATCACCTCGCCAACATTGTTGACGACCGGCTCATGGAGATTACCCATGTGATAAGGGGAGAGGAGTGGCTTCCTTCACTGCCGCTTCATTTTCTTCTGTACCGGTCATTTGGTTGGCAGCCGCCGCTGTTTGCTCATCTGCCGCTGCTGCTCAAGCCCACTGGCAAGGGAAAGCTCAGCAAGCGTGATGGCGACAAAATGGGCTTCCCGGTCTTCCCCCTTTACTGGCCGCACGGTGAAACGGCAAGAGGATATCGCGAGGATGGATACTTTCCCGAGGCCTTCGTAAACATGATTGCATTGCTGGGCTGGAACCCCGGCACCGAACAGGAGTTATTCAGCATGGAGGAACTCATCGCCGGCTTCTCGATCGACAGGGTGGGGAGGTCGGGGTCACGTTTCGACCCCGAGAAGGCAAAGTGGTTCAACAGGCAATACCTTCTGCGTAAGAGCGACGATGAACTGGCCGACCTTTTTCTCAGGGAAGTAAGAAGGAGAGGATTTGATGCAACGGCTGAAAAGATCGTAAAACTCACCGCAATGGTCCGGGAACGGGCCAACTTTGTTCATGACCTCTGGGAGCAATCCGACTTCTTCTTTGTTGCCCCGCAGGATTATGACCGCGAGGTGGTGGCGAAGCGATGGAATGAGCACTCGCCCGCACAGGTTGAAGGCCTGGTTTTAATGCTTGAAGGAACAGGTGATTTCAGCTCTTCATCAACCGAAAAAGCTGTTAAGGACTGGATCGCCGGTGCAGGGTACAATACAGGTGCAGTCATGAACATCTTCAGGCTTTTGCTTGTGGGTGCCTCCCGGGGACCGCACCTGTTCGACATCATGGAATGGATAGGAAAGGAAGAGACATTGCGCAGACTCCGCAACGGACTGGCTAAACTCAGATAACAAAATATGCGCCAACCGGTTACCGGCGATCTTATCAACATTCACACCCACGGTTCGGTGCGTATCCGTGGTGTCTTTTCGGTAGAGAACCTGATGCTTCACGAAGGTCGCGTTCCCGATGATTCGGCCGATGCATTTTCGGCCGGAATCCACCCCTGGTTCCTGCAGAAGTCTGAACTGCCCGGCCTTCTTGACCGGTTGACACAGGTTATTAAAGATGAGAGGGTTGTTGCTATTGGTGAGGCCGGGTATGACCACCGCAGGGGGCCGGGGGGTGAACTTCAGAAGCAGGCTTTCGAATCGCAGGCAAAGCTGGCTGAAGAGTGTGGCAAACCGCTTATCATACACTGCGTGAAGGGGTGGGATGAACTGTGGACCTCACGGCGGAGGCTGAGGCCTGAAATGCCATGGATAATACACGGCTTTAACGGAAGCACCCAACAGGCCACACAGCTGGTTGCCGGTGGTTTCTATCTTTCACTTTGGGTTAAGTCGGTGCTTGGCGGAGCACTCAATGAGGTACTTGCCTGGATACCGCCGGGGCGGATCTTCATTGAGACTGACGGGTTTGATGTTGAATTGGGTTTGGTTTACGAAAAGGCAGCCGGGGGAATAGGTATTCCGGTATCGATGCTTGCCGGCTATGTACGGAATAACTATCTCACTCTTTTTGTCTAATTAGGTGTTCACCGTTAACGGCCTGCGTTAATGATTTGTTAAAGAGGCATTGCAGGTGTTGCTCAGGAACAATTGCTGATGGTTAATTGTTATGTTTGCCATCGGGGGCCCGGTAATTGCAGCCCTTTTATTTATTGATTTGTAGTTAACACGTCTGGTATTATGCTTGAATTCAGGGATGTCATCATTGAGATGAAACCGCAGATAGACAGTTATTTCAAAAATAGCAACAACTGGGGAAGCGAATATACATTTTCAAACCTTTTCATCTGGAGAAAAAACAATCATACTGCCGTTGCCTGGCAGGATGGGTTCCTTTTTGCAAGGTACAGGATAAAGGACAAATACTACTTTCTGATGCCGGTGGCGGAAAACGGGGGAGGAGATACTGCAAAAGCCGTTGAGAGCCTTATTGAGTATGCCGTAAAACTGGGATGCGTTCCGGTTATAACCGGCCTGGGAAAGGAGGGATCGGAGAAGCTTGAGAGGTTAATGCCCGGAAGATTCGAATTCAGGGTGAAAACGGAATGGTCTGACTATATTTACAATTCAGATGATCTGATAAACCTGAAAGGAGCGAAATATCAGGCAAAAAGAAACCATATCAACAGGTTTGAAAACCAGAATGGCACAGGTTCTTTTGAAGAGTTGAATGCCGGCAATATCCCGCACTGCCTCGAAACATACGAAAGATGGGTAAACGAGCATCCCCAACTCGACCTTCAGGCTGAGAGTACAGCAGTGCATGAGGCTCTGAATAACTTTGAGCAACTTGGTCTGAAGGGGGGACTTATTCGAACCGGCAACAGGAAGGTTTGTGCATTTACAATAGGTTCGGAAATCAACAGCGACATATTTGTAATTCACATAGAGAAAGGCCTGAATGATTGTTCCGGAGTGTACGCGGTAATAAACCGTGATTTTGCCAGGCACGCCTGCCAGAATTACAGGTATATAAACAGGGAGGAGGATATGGGTATTGAGGGGCTTCGGAAGGCCAAGCGCTCATATTACCCTGTAATGCTGCTCGAAAAATATGTGGCGGAATTAAAGAACCTTTAGAATGATCGATCACCCGCGACCTGCTGATGAAGCTGCCCTCAGGCTTATATGGAGAGAGGTATTCAACGACACCGGAGAGTTCATAGACAGCTTCTTCGGAAGGAGGTATTCTGCCGATACGGCACTGGTATACAGGACGGAAGGCATTATAGCCTCAATGATATTCTTTCCCGGGTACGATTTTAAAGTTAACGATTCCATGTACAGGCTGGGCTATATTTGCGGAGCCGCCACCCTCCCCGGGCAGAGGCAAAAAGGGCTGATGGGGAGGTTGCTTGAGGCATCACTGGAGGTAATGAGGTCGAGGGGAGACAGCTTCTCGGCACTTGTCCCGGCATCGGATTCCCTTTATGAGTATTACCGCAGGTTTGGTTACAGGGAGATTTTTTTCCGTAAAAGGTTTTCACTGGAAAGGAGAGATATCAAATCCGGAGGATCCTTTTCACTGGAACCGATGCAGGATTACGGAACTCTGTACAGGTTATATGTTTCGGGGGTCAGTAAACTTCCGGTGGCGGTTATTCACAGTTTTGAGAGCTACAGGGTTGTAACCGATGAATTCATGATGACAGGAGGGCAGATACTTGTAAGCAGTGACCATCGGCTTTACTGCTTTGTAAGGGTGAAAGAAGGTACTGTTTCCATCAGGGAGATGTTCGGCGAGCCGGATACCGGCATTTCATATCATGAAGTTGCCGGTTCCCTCCTGGAATACTATCCTGAGGCCGGCTCGGTTCATGCTGAGGCTCCTGCCGTATATGAAGGGATTGACTCAGAGCACTTCAGAACAGGCATGGCCAGGGGGCTCCATAACGAAGCGGATATAATGCTGAAAAATATTACCGGGGCATATATGAAATTCATGCTGGAAGAGTAACTTAACATAACATAATATGCTAAAAATGAGATTATTGGCAATTATTCTCATACTGCTACCGGCAGTATGGATTGATACACATGGTCAGACAGCGAAGAATGACACTGATCTTGATGCAAGGGTCAGGAAATTCCTTGATGATACCCGCGGCTCCTGGTACGATATGAATATACCCTATTCCGACGGGCAGAAGATGTATGATATTATTGTTGAGAATGGGTACAAAAGCGCGCTGGAGATCGGTACTTCAACAGGGCTGTCGGGCATATGGATAGCGTGGGCCCTCAGCAAAACCGGGGGCAAGCTTATCACAGTCGACATAGACAGAGGCAGGCATGAGAGGGCTCTTGAGAATTTCCGGAAGGCAGGGTTGATAGACTATATCGATGCCAGGCTTGCCGATGCGCACGAACTTGTTCCACAGCTTAAGGGTCCTTTCGACTTCGTTTTCTCCGATGCCGACAAGGATTGGTACAAGAACTATTTTATTGCAGTCGATCCGAAACTAAAGGCCGGGGGCTGTTATGTAACACACAATATAAGCGAGGGTACATACCGCAGGGGTCAGAATAGTGATTATCTTCAGTACCTGAGAGGACTGACCAACTATGAAACGACGGTATTTACCAGCGGAGGTGGGATGTCAATTAGTTACAAGCGTTCAAAATAACCCTGCATGATGGAGGACAACAGGCTTGAGAGGAAGCTGGGTATGTTCCCGGCCACGAATATTGTTGTTGCAAACATGATTGGCGCCGGGGTGTTTACAACTGCCGGCCTGTTAATGGAGGGGCTCGGTAATCCACTGCTGATGCTGTTGTTGTGGTTTATCGGAGGGATCATTGCCCTATGCGGTGCCATGTCGTACGGTGAGCTGGGAATTGCCATGCCGGGAGCCGGCGGTGAGTATCTTTTCCTGTCGAGGATTTATAATCCGCTTGCAGGGTTCCTGAGCGGTTGGGTGTCGTTCATAGTGGGGTTTTCTGCCCCCATTGCAGCCTCGGCCATGGGGTTCAGTGAATATATTCTGAAGGCATTTCCTTCGCTTGCTGCAATTGGAGGCACTTCGGAAATTCTAACACCTGCTGTTGCCGGCAAGATACTTTCAGTTGCAGTGATTCTGATATTCACTGCCATTCATTACAGGGGAATAAAGACCGGAGCGCGTATCCAGAATATACTTACCCTTGTGAAAGTAGGAACCATGTTACTTCTTATTGTGGCCGGATTTGCCTCAGGCAAAGGCGATACCACCTTCTTTACCCAGACAACGGCCGGCGGAGCCGGGTTCCCCGGAATGAAAACGGTTGCGCTGTCGCTTATGTGGATAATGTTTGCCTACAGCGGCTGGAACGCCTCTACATACATTGGCTCGGAAATCAGGAACCCTGAGCGAACCATGCCGGGTTCACTTCTCTGGGGCACCCTTATTGTGATGGCACTCTACCTGGGAGTAAATGCACTGTTCGTTTACAGTATACACCCTGAAGACATGAAAGGGGTGATAGCTGTTGGCGGGCTGGCCACAGTGCGGCTGTTCGGCCAGCAGGCCGGCACCCTGCTGGCTCTGATGATAGCCTTTGCGCTCTTCTCATCGCTGAGTGCATTTATAATCATCGGTCCCAGGGTTTACTACTCGATGGCCAGAGATGGTCTCTTCTTCAGGGTTGTGTCGAAAGTGCACCCCAGATTCCACGTCCCTTCGAATGCTATTGTGCTTCAGAGTCTTATAGCCATCATCTTTGTTGTTTCAGGCACTTTCGACCAGGTGCTTACCTACCTGGGATTTTCGCTGGGTATATTTCCCTTGCTGGCTGTAGCCGGCGTTTTCATCCAGCGGAGGCGTAATCCCGAAGCCGTAAGGCTGCCCGGGTTCCCTGTAACACAGATTGTATACATGACAACCGGGGCTGCAATACTGATTCTCTCGTTCCTTGAACGACCCATGGAATCATCGGTGGCACTTCTAACCGTGCTGGCGGGGGTTCCGGCGTACTATCTGTTTAAAAGGGGAGCGTAAGGGGATAAGGCGTAAAAGGCGTAAGGGACGTTGGAGACATAAGGGGTTGCGGGTTGCGAGTTACGGGTTAACGGGTTTGCTACCTGCACTCCCGACCTTCGGTGCGGGACTCCGCTCTGCTCCGCCTGAGACCTTTCCGGCTGCCGGACGCCGGCTGCCGGATTCAGGGCGTTCAGAAAATAAACTTCATTTCCTTCAGTACTTTTCTGATTTGTGGTGTGTAGGTCTTGCCGTTGTTGGTTATCCATATAACGGTAATCTTCTCATCGGGGTACATCATCAGGTGGGCCCTGAATCCACCCTGCGAGCCTGTATGTTCAATGCAACGGCTGCTCCCGCTATCGTTGCCACCGGTTATAACCCAGGATAATCCCTGCGACGAGGGTTCGGGTCCGGCCCATCTGGAGAAGTTCCATACCTCCATTGATCTGTTAATTGTTTCACAGTCGGTAAAAGTGCAGTTTTCCAGGGCGGTCACATACTTTGCCAGCTCATCGGCCGAACTCCAAACCCCGCCGTTGCCTGAGGCCGTGAATGTGGGGAATTCACCGTAGTCGTCTTCCTCGTATACTCCGGTATTCCGGCTGTAGCCATGGGCCACTCCACTGTCGGGCCAGGCGCCATCGGTAATGGTACTGTTTACCATACCGGAGGGCTTTAGGATGTTTTCGGTAATATATGTCTGCCACTTTATACCTGTAACCTGTTCAATTATGAGGGCGAGTCCGTTATAGGCCGGATTTGAGTATTTCCACCCGGTTCCCGGTTCAAATTCAAGGGTATCGGTCGTCTTCAGCGGGGCGAAGTTTTCGGCATCGCCAGCGGTCAGGTAGAATTCCGGATTGTCATTTATCTTCCGGCTGTCGGGAAGCCCCGATGTGTGTGTAATGAGATGGACAACCCTGACCCTGCCGGCAATGTCGGGGTTCACAAAATCGGGAAAAAACCGGGCAATGGAGTCATTCAGCGACAACAGACCCTGCCTTTCCAGCATCAGGAGTCATTCAGCGACAACAGACCCTGCCTTTCCAGCATCAGTATTCCGTAGGCCACAAATGTCTTGGAGATGGAGCCGATATTTGCCACCGAGGCTGATGTAAATTTCTCACCGGTGTTGAGATCGGTCAGCCCGTATGATGCTGACCAGATGGTCCTTCCCTCCTTTAGAACCATAAAGCTGCCACCGGGTTCATTGGCTCTGAACTCCACGGCAATTACGGAGTCAAGTTTCTGCTTCAGGATTTCCTCAGGTTGCCTGCCGGTGCACGACACGACAAGGGTCATTAATACCATACAAAGGGACACAACAGAAGTTGCCAATCGATTTTTCATTGCTGAAATAGTTGATTGACGATAAAGTTATGAATTTATGCGATAATATCCCTTATCACCACCGAGGCACAGTTAATCCCGAATATTGCAGGCATATATGATATTGTACCAACTGCCGACGCCTTGTTTCTTTCTCCCTTCACTTCAACAACCCGCTCCTTGTCAATGGATTCTGGTGAGTATACTGCCCTGAATCCCTCCCTGATGCCAAGCCTGTGGAGCCTTTTCCGGACAATTCTTGCCAGGGTACAGTTACAGGTTTCCGAAATGTCGGAGACAAGTACCTGAGACGGGTCGAAACGTCCCCCGGCGCCCATCGAGCTTACCACCTTCATTCCTCTCTGCAGCGAGTGGTAAATCAGAAAAACCTTTGGCGAAAGGGTGTCGATTGCATCAACAACCCATTCGAATTTCCTGTCGAGGATCTCAATCATCCGGTCGTCGCGGATGAATTCCGGGATAATGGTAAGGTTGAGTTCGGGATTGATGTCGAGCAGACGCTCACCCATAACCTCAGCCTTCAGGTGCCCTTCGGTACTCTGTAGAGCCAGCAGCTGTCTGTTTCGGTTGGACGGGTGAATTTTGTCTCCACGGGTGAATTTTGTCTCCGTCGGCAATAGTTATGGTGCCTATGCCGGCCCTGACCAGCATCTCGGCGGCATAGCCGCCCACTCCTCCCAGGCCAACAACCAGCACGGATGACTTCCGCAGCCGTTCGGCCGCCTCCTCACCAACCGCCATTATCGTGCGGCTGTTCCACCCGTCAGTTTTACCTGCCACTATACGTCCATTACGTCACTACGACACTACGTCACTACGCCACTACGCCAATACGTCATTACGTCACTACGCCACTATTTCGCCTTCTTCAGGAATGGTACCCCCTTCACCATCCACTCGGGTGCAGGTTTGCCCTTCAGGTAATGGTCGTAGAACTGTTCCATGCGGGTCAGGAAATCGACCTGGTTTTCCCATTTGGCCAGGTGGTGATCCTCGCCCGGGTATGAAAGCAGAATCACATTCTTACTGTTGAATCGCAGCGCGTTATAGAACTCCACAGCCTGCAGCCACTCAACCGATCCGTCCTCAACACCATGAAGCAGCATCAACGGGGTATTCATGCGGCGCGCATGGTAAACAGCCGATTGCTCAACATAGAGGTCGAAATCGTCGTACGGATTTGTACCGAACCTGCCCTGCCCGTAATGGTTATATCGGTGCTGGTTTGTTCCTGACGATTTCCACAGCTGGTTGAAGTCGCTCACAAGGTTTGAAGCACCGGCTCCCAGAACGGCGGCAGCAAACATATCGGAATGGGTTACAATATAGTTGCCACCCTGTCCGCTGAAGCTGTGTCCATGCAGCCCCAGCCGTTTCATATCGACATAGCCAAGCTCATTAACCTTCGCCACGGCAGCCTCAATACACTCAAGCATGTCGGAATGAGTTGTGCGTGTCCGGAAATGTATGTCGGGCAGCAGTACAAGGTAGCCGTTACTGGCATAAGCCGGGAACATTGGCGTATCGCGGAAAACAACCCTCGACCAGCGGTTCAGGTTTTGTGAATTCTTCTCATAAAAGTCGACGAGCATTGGCAGTTTTTCGCCCTGCTTCCAGGTTTCCGGCACCATCAGCACCCCCTGCAACCTTACCCCGTCCCTGTTGGTATAGTCAATCAGAACATTGCTGTACCATACGTACTCGTCAATAAACGGGTTGGTGTTGGTAACCCTTGTACGGTTTCCGAACCGCATATCGGCAATATGGTAATCGGGAAATTCCTTCGGCGACTCAACCGTAAGGAAGAACTTCTCAGCCTGTTTTGTCTTAACGGGGGAACCAAAGCTCCTCTCCTCGAAAGTGAGCGGCGTGAGCTTACCCTTCTCTATCACCGAGAAACCGGCTTTCTTGGTCCACTGACCGTATGCGGTAAGGTATACCGGTTTGGCAAGGTCAATGAATCTCTCCTCGGGGTCGGTGCGCAGGTACCTGTGCCTTATTTCACCGGCATCGCCATATCCTGCCGTAAGACTCACTCCCGGCTTGCCGTCGAGCGGTATCTGCCACAGATCGTACCGGCCGTTCACTATCAGGCTCTTTCCGTCCTTTGTCCACCCGGCAATTCCGTACGAAGGTCTTTCTCCCGGGTAGTCATACTCGGCATTGACGAACGACACAGGGGTTGCGGCCGTAAGGTTGGTAATGGTTCCGGTGGCAAGCTGGCAGGCATGAATGTGGCCATCTTTCCACAGCAGAAAGAACCTGCTGTCGGGCGACAGGCCCAGTGTGGTCTTGTGTTCCTTTAATATCAGTGTCCTCTCTCCGGTAGAGGTGTTCACCCTGTAGTAATCGGCACGTGACTCCTGCCAGTCTGATATATAGGCACGGTTGTCGCGCCCAACGGCCCATCTTCCGTCGCGGGTTACATCAGCGAACTTCATGGTGCTGTCGGCTATCCGCACATATTTACCCGCAGCCCTTCCCACCGCCGATACAAATGTGAAGTTCTGATCGGAAGTGGCCTGCTTCATCTGTACAGACTGGAGCCGCTCATCGTTCCAGTGCCATACGTCGACGTTGGCAACCGGAGGAGCTCCGGGCTTTTTCTCAACTTTTGGCTCCTGCGGCCTGATGCCGAAGAAAAAGGTATTGAGGTCTTCACTCAGGGTAATCCGGCCATTCTCGCTAAGCACGTACCCTTCCGGAAACCCCTTGTCAGCTACCGGGTTATATGCAAACTTAACCGGCTCCTTCTCAAGCGACGAGAAAACAATAATTGAGTTGGCACGGTATGTCTTGTCCTTCGGTGTGGTTCCCTTCAGCACGGCCAGGGCGGTGCCCTCCTCATTCCACGTAAGCTGGCTGTATACCGCCTTCTCGGTATCAAGGGGTTTTGAGGAACCGGTGGCCAGATTCATAAGCAGAATGCCGTTACCCGACGAATCGGGGGCCTCAATGGTATAGGCCAGATAGGTTCCGGGTTTGTTGAAGCTGAAGCTGCCGACGTTACCGATACGCTGCACCATTCCGCTACGCAGGTCGGTAAGCAGCAGGTCGCGGCCGTTGGTTCTTGCATTCTGGTCGGCCTTGTTCTTCTGAACTGCGTACCATGCCGAACCCTTCGAGAATGCCGCCGATGAGGCATCGTCAATAACACTCTTTGTGCCGTCTGACAGCTTCATCAGTCCTGCCTTCCAGGTTACCGGCTTTCTCTCTTCCCGCAGCTTTTCAGCAGCCTTGAACGAAGGATTTATGCGGTATGATACCCACTTCTCATCATCGGACAGAACCGGACGGCTGGCATTAATAACCGTGTCGGTGCGCCCTGCAGGCAGGTTCCTGACATACAGTGTGTCGTCGCTACGGGGCGTACTGTATACATATGCCACTACGTTCCCCTTCTCCGAAATCTCGGCAGCAACACTCCTGAAACGCCCGTAATCACTTATCTGAAGGCTCTTTTTCTGGGCGCTCAGAATAATGGCGGACAACAACAGCAAGCCAATAACAACAATCCTCTTCATAGTCGTAAAGTTATGATTTACACAAAATTAAAACAGGCAGCCGGCCTGAAGGCCAACTGCCTGTAAAGTAATAACTATTATTACTCTCCCCCTAACGAAGCGACATGTTTTATAACCTCACTTCTTCTCCTTCTCTGCGGGCAACGGTTTTGCAGTGAATCCGAGCTTCTCAATTGATCTTTTTATCTGTTCGGTGTTGTTCCTCTCTTTCTGGAAAGTAACGGTTACGGTCTTGTTCTCAATACTGGTAATCACATTCTTTACACCCTTCTCCTTCGGAAGTGAGTTCATAATGGTATTGACACACATGTCGCAGGTTATCGATGTCGAGTAGGTCACCGTTACCAGGTTCTTATCCTGCTGCACCGCTTTCTGCTCCTGTGCCGTGGCCTGTGCAGACAAAACCGCCAGGGCCATAACTGCGATAATTCCCGAAATTGTTTTCATGATAATTGTTTTTTTTTAAAGTTGGTATTTGTTAAAACCTCAGGCCGGTTTATAAGGAACCGGAAACCTGTGTAAATTTTCCTGCCCATTACCGGACCCCATACCAGACTGCCGTCGAAGTGATCGCCAAAGGGGTCGCCGGCACCTATAACCGGATGCATCTGGGTGAAATTGAAGATATTTTCTCCTCCGAGGTAAACCTCAAAGTTCCGGAAGTATCTTGTTATCTGGGCGTTCGATACCGTATAGGCAGGGAATGACTCACCAATCCGATGCTGAACCGGATTCGCGGCGGTTGAAGGTATCCTTCCCGGGCCGTTTACCTGGAGGGTATAGTCGTATTGCCACTTCCTGAGCCTTCCCAGGTATGATGCCGTAAGAAGTCCCTTGTAGCGGCTTGAAAGCGGCTTCTCACGAAGCACGCCGTCAATGGTCATACGAACATCCATCCACCTCCAGGCCGCCAGCAGATCAAAGCCGGGAAGGGGGCGGTATGATGCCTCAAGCTGAACCACATTGGAAAATGACCTGCCTTCAAGGTTGTAGAACCTGACATCGTCAACCGATGCATCGAGGTCAACGATAATCTGGTTCCTGAAATCGGTCCTGTAATACTCGGCCGACAGCCGCAGTTCGTTGCCGGCTACGGTTTCATACCTTGTGATACTGGCACCCGAGGTCAGCGCCTCTTCTGCCTTCAGGTCGGGTGCTATCACCATGCTCCTGCTGCTGGCCAGAAGGTACTGGTTTTCAGCAAGTATGTTGGTGGTACGGAACCCTTTACCGGTGGAGGCCCTTAATGTGGTTTTTTCATCAGGACTAAACCTGATGTGAAGCCGTGGGGTAATGAAGGTTCCGTACAGGTTGTGCCTGTCGGCACGTATTCCGGCAAGTATTGTTACCAGTGTTGTGTCATTGTAGGTGTACTGCAGGAACGCCCCGGGCACGCTCTCTTTCCGCCCTAGGGGACTGCTGTCAAGGAATTCACTGAAATCGTCAAGTTTATAGCTCACTCCTGCATCGATTATGTGCCTGCTGAGCATTGGGGCCCACTGATAGAGCAGGGTGGAATAGTACGACTTCTGCCTGCCGTCATAGGCCGTCAGTCCGAACGAGGCATCCTGGTCATGCAGTGATGCATTCTGTATCCAGCCCACTGTCATGCTCCTGTCGGCAGGGAAAACCACTCCCACTTTGCTGAAGGCCTCGGCCCTGGTGGTTTTTATCCTTATTCCATACCCGTCGCTCCACGTGTCGGGCAGGGATGAATTGTAGGTCACCTGCCCCGATACCCTCTCCTCCTGCATCAACCTTACACCGGTTCTGATGGTTAATACATCGGTCATATAGTCCCACCTGTTGAACAGGTGATACTGCCTGGCATTGGGTTCGTCCCTGAAACCGTCGTTGTTGTGGTCGGTAATACGGTCGTTTGCTGCAGCGTGAGCCATTATCATTGTGCTGAGCCTTTCATTGAAAACGGCCGATGAGTTGAGGTTAAGCTCACGCCTGAAAGCATCATTGAGAAAGCCGTTCACGAAAATTTTCTCACTGGTTGCAGGCTTCTTGAATTCAACGTTAATCTGTCCGGTAATCGCCTCATACCCGTTCCTTACCGAGGCCGGGCCCTTTGATACCTGTATCGACTCCATCCACGGTCCGGGAATGTAGTTGAGTCCGTATGCCGAAGCCAGTCCGTAAAGGGCCGGGTAGTTCTCTGTCATAAGCTGTACATATGAGCCTGCCAGTCCCAGCAGTTGTATCTGTTTTGCCCCTGTTACCGCATCGGAGTAGTTTACATCGACCGATGCATTGGTTTCGAAGCTCTCCGACAGGTTGCAGCAGGCGGCCTTTTTGAACTCCTCCGATGCTATGTTGATGGTGAGCATAGGTTCCAGGCGGCTTATGTGGGTTCCGGGCTGGCGGCCAAAAACGGTTACCTCGCCGGCGTCGGCACCGGCTGTGAGAATATGTTCAATGTAGGTGTCGGTACCGGCCACTTCTATTGTGTCGGTGCGGTAGCCAATAAAGCTCACGATCAGCAGATTTGTTGTCCTTATCTTCCTCAGTGCGAAGTAGCCGGCGGTATTGGTCGATGTTCCGGTGGTGGTTCCGGCCCAGAATACGCTGGCTCCGGGCAGGCCCGTATCACCGTCGCTGTCGAGTATTTTGCCCTCAAGGCGCACCTGAGCCGCCAGCAGCGCCGGGAGGGATATCAGTACTAAGATAAATTGTGTTTTCATGGTAAATGATTTTGATTCTGAATGAAAAAATCGGCACCTGCCCTAACAGGGGCAGTGCATATCAAAAACATAAAACCATTGATCAGAGAAGCATACAGCAGTTTCTCCGGAGTATTTCCGGACTGCTGCACTGGTGCCTGTTGTGTGAGGCAGAATGGCTGAATACGGTGGCTGCGGGCAGCATACCGGGCAATACGGTTTCGGTGGCTACGGGCGGAAACACCATAACCGTCCTGGAAGATTTTTCCTGGCTGAATGGTTCCATTACCAGCCTTTCTGCCTCGTAGCTGCAGCATGGTTCACCGTTTAGCTCCGGGCATGACTGGCAGGTGCCGGATGTACCGGTATCAACTGCGGGCTCCGGCGCAGCGCAGCAGGCACCTGCAGCGAATGACTCTGTTTCGCAGGAGTGACCGGTTCCGGCAACAGAGCCGAAGAGCGATATATGCTCCTCATGTGTTCCGCAGGTGCTGCAGGTATGCGACGATACCACAAAACCCTGGGTTCCCGCAATAACGGCTGCAACCGAAAGAATTGCAAAAAGTCTGTATGCAGGTGATAGTCTGCGCATGGTCGTAAATTTATGAAATCTTTTTGTCGTTTCACATCAACATTGTAAATAGAACAAAATAACCCGGCTAGTGTTCAGATCCGGATAATTGTCAGACTTTTTTTTCAAAGCTGATAATTTGTAAATTAGCTCTGAACTAAAAACCTGTTTTATGAGCATAATGAAAGAATTCAAGGAGTTTGCCGTAAAGGGTAATGTGGTGGATATGGCCACGGGTATTATAATAGGTGCGGCATTCGGAAAGATTGTGTCATCGGTTGTTAACGATGTACTTATGCCTCCGCTCGGACTGGCGCTGGGCAGGGTCGATTTCAAGGACCTGAAAATAGTAATCCAGAAGGCAGGCCCTGAAGTTGCCGAAGTTGCCGTAAACTATGGAATGTTTATCCAGACGATGATAGACTTTACCATTGTGGCATTTTGTATTTTCTTGCTGATAAAGGGAATTAACAGACTGAAGAGAAAGGAAGAGGCAGCGCCTGCTGCGCCGGCCACACCTCCTCCTCCGACAAAGGAAGAGGTTCTTCTTACAGAGATACGTGACCTTCTGAAGAAGAAATAGTTTTTTCCTCATTTGTGATTCGCGGCCTGCAGACCTTCCTTTTAAGGTACCGGATGGCCGGGAATTGCATTTTTCCCGCCGGCAATATTAAAAAATGTTAAAACAGGGGTCTCTTTCCCTTTTACATGATTTCCTGCAGCCCGACTTCAGTCATAATTTCATAGCTTTCCGCCTGAAACAACAATTTCCAAAAACTGCAGAATCATGAAAAGAATTACACTTTCGTTGCTTGCTTTGGTGCTGACCTTGCTGCTGTCACAGGTTTCGGTCGGACAGGACAAGGTTGTGAGCAAGATTATTGAAATCGGAACCACCGACAATCAGACAATGGACCACCTCGATGTGCTTTCAAACCGTATAGGTGGGCGCCTGGTGGGGTCAGATGCATATTCCAATGCTGTTACCTGGACAGCCTCAAAATTCAGGGAGTGGGGCATGGAGGTTATAATTGACGAAGTCGGTTCTGTGCCGGTAGGCTTCAACAGGGGTCCATGGTTTGGGAAGATGCTCAGCGAGGATGGCATGGTGCTTCATTTCGCTACTCCCTCATATACTTCGGGAACCAGGGGGCGCCAGCGCGGTCACGTGGTTATGGAACCTAAAACCAGGGCCGACCTTGACAGGATGAAGGGAAAGCTCAAGGGTGCCTGGGTCCTGATAACAGGTGTCAATTCGGGATGGCCCATTGACTGGTCGGCCGATGGTGATGCTGCCAGGGCTAAGGTTATGGCCGAGAACGAAGCCATAGCACAGCAGAACAGGGAGATAATGGCAGCCAACAGGGGCCTGCCCGAAGCTGAAAGGAAGCAGCCGCTGCCGCTGAAGGAAGAACCGGCCCTTTTCTACCGCGAAATGGTAGAGGCGGGAATTCTCGGCATAATACAGTCGTCAACCGTTCCCATCAGGGCTCTGTACGACCGTAAGAACCTCGACAAGATGACATTCGATAACCTTCCGAAAGTGCCCGACATTAAACTAAACGAGCACCAGTATAAAATTATAGAGCAAAAGGTGAGGGAGAGGCAGGATTTCTACCTTGAGTTTGACATACGCAATCACTTCAAGCCGGGACCTGTGAAGTATCATAACGTTATCGGTGTTATTAAGGGTACAAAGTTTCCCAACGAGTATGTTATGATGGGCGGGCACCTCGATGCGTTCGACGTTGCAACCGGCGGTGTTGACTGCGGTGTGGGTGTTACCCCTGCAATGGAATCGGCTCGACTGATAATGGCTGCCGGCGGGAAACCCAAAAGGACAATACTCGTCTGCCTCTGGGCTGCCGAGGAGTTCGGTCTGCTGGGCTCGAAGAGCTGGGTTGAGCGCAATAAGGATAAGCTTCCCTATATTGCCAACTATTTCAACCGCGACGGCGGGCCCACGGTTCCCACGGGAATTACTGTTCCCGAGGCAATGTATGACGACTTTGAGAAGATATGCAAGCCGCTGAATGATATCAATCCCGATTTCCCCTTCGTTCTGCGCAAGCGCGAGACACCTCCCGGGCCAAGGCCGACATCGGCAGGTGGTTCCGACCATGCATATTTTGCACTTAACGGTGTGCCAACACTTAGCTGCTCACTTGCCGACACAAAGGGTTATGATTTCAATTACGGCGAAATATGGCATACCGAGCGCGATACCTACGACAAAAGTATTGCAGAATATCAGGAGCACTTTTCGGTGGTGCAGGCGGTGCTTGTTTACGGAATTGCCAATCTTGATAAGCTCCTTTCGCGACAGGGATATTATAATAACTGACAACACTAAACCCATAACCATATGATAACCAATAAGAAACATTTATTTGCCGGCGCGTTCGCCGGTTTGCTGGCAGTTCTTCTGGCTCTGCCCGCTGTGTTGCCTGCACAGAACAGGCTGCCGGGTATGCCGGGGTATGACAACTACCGCAAAATGCTCGATATAAGGCGGGGCGTTACAGTTACAAACTGGACTTTCAGAACGTGGAGCGAAGACGGGAAATCGTTTACATACGCCCACGATGGTAAAACCTATACGTATAATGTTGGAAGCCGCAAGTCGGTTGAGAGTGAGGGTGTTGCAGCCCCCACCGGAGGACAGCCGGGGGGACGGATGGCAGGCATGACCGGGATGGGAGAACGTCCGGCACGCGGTCGCCAGTACACTTCGGCCCTGTCGCCTGACGGCAAGCTGAAGGCTTTCTACCGCGACAACAACCTATGGCTGGGCAACGCCGATGGTTCCGCCGAAAAAGCCGTTACCACTGAAGGAAATGCCGGCCAGCGTATTAAGTACGGTTCGGCCAGCTGGACCTATGGTGAGGAGTTGGGACAGAACACCGCCATGTGGTGGTCGCCCGACGGGAAGAAGATAGCATTCTACAGGTTCGATGAGAGCGGGATTGATAATTATTACGTTCTCAATAAGCACGTTTCAATTCAGAATGAGGTGGAGATTGAACCGTATGTGAAGGCCGGGGCCAGGAACCCGCTGGTTGATATTTATATTTATGACCTTGACGGGAAAAGCAGGATTAAGGTTAACGTAAGGAGCGACCAGCCTTTTACCAATGAGGTTGTGGGCCACTATATTTATGATATTGAATGGTCGCGCGACGGTAGGGAACTGATTTTTCACCGTACCAACCGCCGGCAGAACATACTTGAGCTATGTGCCGCCGACCCGGTTACCGGAAATGTACGGGTTATTGTTCGTGAGGAGTGGCTTCCAAGCTATACTGAAAACTCACCAATGCGCAGGTATCTGGCCGACAATAGCAGGTTTATATGGCAATCGGAGCGAAACGGCTTCAATAACTATTACCTGTATGACATGAGCGGAAAGCTTCATGCAACGCTTACCAGCCACCCCTTTGAGGTAGCCGGTATTGTTAAGGTTGATGAGGCGGGGAAGAAGCTCTACTATATGGCACGCAGCAGCCAGAACCACATGAAGCTGCAGCTGCATGTGGTGGGACTTGACGGGAAAGGCGATATGCGACTTACCGACCCCGCATTCAATCATTCGGTAAATATTTCGCCCGATAACAAATTTTTTATCGATACCTACCAGACACATAATACTCCTCCTGCCGTCAGGCTCGTTGACATGAAGGGTAAGGTGGTTAGTGAACTGGCCAGAGGCGACCTGGCGAAATTCACCGAGGCTGGTATGAGGCCCGTTGAGCAGTTTACCTTCAAGTCGGCCGATGGTGTCACCGATTTATTCGGCACGCTCCATTTTCCGGCCGGATTTGATCCTGCGCAAAGATACCCCGTTCTGTTCAGTGTTTATGGTGGTCCGGGCAGTACCGGTGCAAGCGAGAACTTCACCACGCCAAGTGCAATGACCGAGTATGGCTTCCTTGTTGTTCAGATAAGCGCACGGAATGCTGCCGGTCGTGGAAAGGCAATAACCGATGTTTACTACGGGAACCTCGGTATTGTTGAAATAGATGATTTCGCGGCCGGAATTAAATCGCTCTGGAACAGACCTTATTTCAATAAGGAGAGAGTGGGAGTGTATGGTACAAGCTATGGCGGATATGTTGCAGCCATGTGCATTCTGAGGTATCCCGAGGTTTTTCATGCTGCCGTAGCCAACTCGTCGGTTACCGACTGGCGTAACTACGATTCAATTTATACCGAAAGGTTTATGTGGATACCACAGGAGAACGAGGAGGGGTACAATAAGGGCAATGCGATGAACTATGCTTCAAACCTGAAGGGTAACCTGATGATATTCTACGGGTCGCGCGATGATAATGTTCATCCTTCAAATTCGTACCAGCTTATTTCTGCCCTCCAGAGGGCAGGCAAGCACTTTGAGGTGCAGGTAGGCCCCGACATGGGCCACACCGCCGTCAACTCAAACCGCATGATGGAGTTCTTTATTTTCCACCTGATTATGAATTAAGACAGAAAACCTGCCCGAACGGGTTTATAAACCCGGTGCTGTCTCTGCAGCTCCGGGTTTTTTCTTTCATCCGGCACCCTGCACCCTGAACCTTGCACCTCGTACCGTGAACCGTGAACCCTGCACCCTGAACCCCGAACCATTTTTTACGTTACTTGTATATGGCAGAAAAGAGAGCAATATTGCTTTATGACGGTTACTGCAAACTGTGCGGGGCAGTGGTGCGCTTTGTTAAGCGGCATGACCAGAGGGGGAGGATTACCCTGTTGCTACTGCAGTCTGAAAAGGGTAAGGAGCTGATTAGCAATAATGGTATCGATTCATCTGAGCTCAGCACCGTAGTGCTGTTAATTGATTCACAGCACTTTGTCAGGTCAGAAGCTGTTCTCCGGGTATTCCGTCTGCTGGGGGGAGGCTGGGCGCTATTATACGGATTCATTGTCGTGCCCCGTTTTCTGCGCGATGCCATTTACCGCCTCGTGGCCGGAATCAGGTACCGCCTTTTCGGCCGCAGTGACACCTGCCACCTCCACTGAATCCGGCATCCGGTGTCCGGCATCCGGAAAGGGCTCAGGCGGAGCGAAGCGGAGTCCCGCACCGAAGGTCGGGAGCGCAGGTCAACCCGTAACCCGAACCGGGACATAGGCGAGCTCGACGAGCCAAACGCGCAGCTAAACCAGTAACCAGTAACCAGTAACCCCTTATACGTCCCATACGTCCCCTACGTCCCTTATGTCCCCTATGTCCCCTACGCCCATTTTCCCTGAACCCTGAACCTTCCACCCCTTCTACCCATACGCCATTACGTCATTACGTCATTTTTATTGAACCCTCACCCATTCAGAATTGTTATCTTTAAGGAATAATAACTATATCAATGGCATTTACACTTCAGATTGGCGACAAAGCCCCGTTCTTCAGGCTTCCTGCCACAGATGGGAAGACCCCGTTCTTCAGGCTTCCTGCCACAGATGGGAAGACCTGGTCAATTGATGACTTTAAGGACGACAGGTTCCTGGTAGTGTTTTTTACCTGTAACCACTGTCCCTATGTTATCGGATCGGATGAGGTTACCCGTGCTACGGCTGACAAGTATGCCGGTAAGGGAGTCAGATTCGTTGGTATCAACTCGAACAGTGAAAAGACCTATTCAGAGGATAGTTTTCCGAATATGGTTAAGAGAATGGAGAAGCACAGGTTCCCGTGGCTCTACCTGTATGACCGCGATCAGAGTATTGCCAGGGCATACGGAGCACTCCGCACCCCCCATTTCTACGTATTCGATTCAGAAAGGCGCCTGGTTTATACCGGCAGGGGAGTTGACAATCCCCGCGACGCCTCAAAGGCCACGGTAAACGATCTCGACCGGACGCTGGATGAGCTGACTTCAGGCAGGCCGGTCACGGTTCCCCTTAACAATCCCATCGGCTGCAATGTTAAGTGGGACGGCCGCGACGCCCACTGGATGCCACCCGACGCCTGCGA
>Ga0209835_1000015_pt1 | contig 116665 bp, 116 predicted proteins | sample LakKivwa52mmetaG_FD_184138 | JGI IMG/M metagenome (GOLD analysis project Ga0209835, IMG submission 184138) | Anoxic lake water microbial communities from Lake Kivu, Rwanda to study Microbial Dark Matter (Phase II) - Lake Kivu water 52m metaG... | ecosystem: Environmental > Aquatic > Freshwater...
GGAACTCACCGTGCTCATCGACGAAGTCCACAAAGGCCGCGCCACCGGCCGCAGCTATGCCGATGCACCAGAGATCGACGGCGTCGTCCACATCGCCCAAGGCCGGGGCCTCAAACCCGGCGACTTCGTCAAAATCCGCGTCACCCGCAGCGACGACTACGACCTGTGGGGGCGGCCGGTTTGAAAAAGTTGCGTTACAACTACAACCCGCTTAATCTGCGCAACAGAAAAACCCCGTTGAACTTTTCATCGCGTGATTTTTCCGTAAGCCAACACCGACACGAGGACACGCCCTTGAAACCCTTCGCCCCGCTCGCCCGCCGCGCCGCGCTGGCCCTGTTTCTGACCCTGCCCGCGTGGAGCATCCAGGCCGCGCCCGCAGCACAGGCCAACCCGCCGGCCAACGCGCCGACCGTGGTGCGCGAAGATGTCAGCCCCCATAACTTTGCCACGGTAATCCCCCTGATGACTCCTTTGGAGAACCCCATGTCCAATAATGACTCTACCGTTTCCAAAGCAATTGAAAATTTTTATTTGGCTCTGAATGTTTTGTTTACCGGTGATGCCGGGCCCATAAAAGATGCCTGGTCACATGCAGACGACATTACCTATATGGGCCCAGAAGGTGCGTACCTGAGAGGATGGGATGCTATCGGCCCATTGTGGGACGAGGTCGCAGCACTCAAACTTGGTGGACATATCCGCCCCAAACAACTGCACATCGTCTCTAGGAATGACATGGCTTTGATTACTTGTATTGAAGCGGGCGAAAACATGAGCAAGGGCACGGCAGAAACCGTTGGCATTCGCTCATCAACCGTCTTTCGCATTGAAGATGGCAACTGGAAAGTTATTCACCATCAAACTGACAAGCTGAGCTTTCTAGACGGTTCAAAGTGATGCTCTTCGGAGATGACTCCATGTTTGGTCAAATCCATGAGCAAACTGGACGCCAGCATCGCGGCGGCGGTAGGGCGATAAGAAATGGCGGCAGCGAAATGGGTGTGATCTGTTCAGGTGTCGTAAATCGTGTCTGATCCCGTTTGTTTCTCAAGAAATAAAGATTTGTGAGGAGTGGAAATGACAGAAAACTTCATGGATAACGACGAGGCATTCAAAAAGCATCTAGACGATACGAAGTGGGACTGTATTCCTGACGAGTTTGTAGTTTTTGATCTCGAAACTACTGGGCTAACACCACAAAGTGACAGCATTGTTGAGATTGGTGCAATCCTGTTTCGCAAAGATTTGTATTTGAGAACTGGTGAAGTTAATCAGTTTCAATGTTTTGTAAAGCAAGAAAAACCAATCCCAAAAGACGCCATAGCAATTCACGGCATTACAGATGAGATGGTGGCTAATGGTGATAGTGAGTATGCAGCTTTAACTGAGTTCTTCATATTTATTGGCAGTTTGCCTGTATATGCATATAACTCAAAGTTTGACAGAGACTTTATCCGTGCAACTGCCAAGCGTTGCGGCTATTTCGATGAAAATTTTAAGCTTGATGCTAAAGACATCATGCCCATGGTAAGTGAAGTTTTTGAAGACTTGCCAAACAAAAAACTCACAACAGTTGCTAAACACATTGGGCATCCTGTACAAAACTCTCATCGCGCATTAGATGATTGCGCTATGGCACTTCATGTTTTCATCAATTGCATACAAAAAGCAATGATTAGAGAAAGTGTACTTGCTAGGGAAATGTATTTGGACCTGAAACATAAAACTGAAGAACTTCAAGCGCAGCTGGATGCCAACTCTGCTCAAAAATTTACGGAAAATAAAGCACAAAATGAGAATGGAAGAGCTGTACAGATAGGTATTGGTATCGTCATACTGATATTCATATTTTTGGCTATTGCCAAAATGTAATTCTCTCTCGAAATGCTCGTGAAAATGGGGTCAGACTCGATTGCCACAGGCAGCTAAGTCTCTACTTTTGAGCCCCGCTAAAAATGGGGGGATTACCCTCCGATACGATTCCCACACAGGTGCGCTACCCGGCCCGATAAACCGTGCGTTCCCGATACAATGCGGGTTGTTGTGTCTTTGACGCTGAATCATGTCTGAAAAAATCTGGAAACCGAATGTCGTCGTGGCGGCCGTGATCGAGGAGGACGGCCGTTTCTTGCTGGTCGAGGAAGAGACCGAGGACGGCCTGCGTTATAACCAGCCGGCGGGGCATCTCGAAAAGGGGGAGAGCCTGCTCGACGCGGTGCGGCGCGAGGCGTTTGAGGAGACGGCGCATCATTTTGAGCCGACTGAATTGCTTGGTATCTATAAATGGCCGCATCCGACCAAGGACCTGACTTATTTGCGCTTTGCCTTTACCGGCGCGGTGGCGGGCTATGACCCGACGGCGCGGCTGGATAGCGGTATCTTGCGCGCGGTGTGGCTGACGCGGGCGGAGATTGTGGCCAGTCAGGCGCGGCATCGCAGCCCGTTTGTGTTGCGCTGTGTCGATGACTATCTGGCCGGGCGGCGCTATCCGCTGGATTTATTGACGGAATATTAGGGATGTCGCGCTGATGGCACATATCGTCGTCGGGCTTTCGGGTGGGGTCGATTCGGCGGTGACCGCGCACTTGCTGATGCAGCAGGGCCATGCGGTGACGGGCATCTTCATGAAGAATTGGGAGGATGACGACAACGATCCGGCTTGTCCGGCGCGGCAGGATTTTCTGGATGTGCTGGCGATTGGCGATGCGCTGGGCATTGAGGTGGAGTTGGTCAATTTTGCGGCGGAGTACCGCGAGCGGGTGTTCAGCTATTTTCTGGCCGAGTATCAGGCCGGCCGCACGCCGAATCCGGATGTGTTGTGCAATGCGGAGATCAAGTTCAAGGCCTTCCTCGACCATGCGTTGGGGCTGGGTGCCGAGCATATTGCGACGGGACATTACGCGCGGCTGGCGGGCGATGCGCCGACACGGCAGTTGTTGAAGGCGGTGGATGCCAACAAGGATCAGAGTTATTTCCTCTATCGCCTGAGTCAGGTGCAGATTGGCCCGGCGCTGTTTCCGCTGGGCGAGCTGACCAAGCCGGAGGTGCGGGCCATGGCTCGCGCCATTAATCTGCCGGTGGCGAACAAGAAGGATTCGACGGGGATTTGTTTCATTGGGGAGCGCGATTTTCGCGATTTTCTTAAGCGTTATTTGCCTACCCAGCCGGGGCCGATGCAGACGCCGGAAGGGCGCGTGGTCGGTCGCCACGAGGGGCTGGCGTATTACACCTTGGGCCAGCGTCAGGGCTTGGGTATCGGCGGGGTGAAAGGTGCGGTCGAGGGCGTGCCGTGGTTTGTCGCTGGCAAGGACATGTCCCGCAATAGCCTGATGGTCGTGCAAGGCCATGAACATCCGTTGCTGCAAAGCCTGACGCTCACGGCGAGCCAGCTTAACTGGATCGGGACGGCGCCGGTGGTCGGCGGTTGTTACGCGGCCAAGACGCGTTATCGCCAGACGGATGCGCTCTGCACGGTGATGGCCTTGGATGGCGACCGGTTGCAGTTGGCGTTTGCCCAACCGCAATGGGCGGTGACGCCGGGTCAGTCGGTGGTGCTTTATGACGGTGCGGTGTGTCTGGGCGGCGGGGTGATTGAATGAAGTGGTTGGCCGGTTTGTTGTGGTACATGGCTGCGGCTCAAGCCGTTAGTGCCGCCGAGGTCAAGGTGGCGGTGGCGGCTAATTTCGCCCAGCCACTGGCGGCGCTTGCGACGGTTTTTCAGAAGGAGACCGGCCACACGGTCAGCTTCGCGGCGGCGAGCACGGCTAAGTTGTATGCCCAGATCCGCCACGGTGCGCCGTTCGAGGTGTTGTTGTCGGCTGATGCCGAGACCCCGGCCCGGTTGGAGGCCGAGGGACTGGGCGTGTTGGGCAGCCGGTTTACCTATGCCACTGGCGCTTTGGTGTTGTGGTCGCCGGAGGCGGCGGTGGTGGATGCCGAAGGAAAAATTCTGCACCAGCCCGGTACCGGCAAGGTGGCGATCGCCAACCCCAAACTTGCCCCTTATGGCCGTGCGGCGCAGGAGGCCTTGACGGCGCTGGGCCGCTACGACGCCCTCAAACCGCGCTTTGTGATGGGCGAAAACATCGGCCAGACCTTTCAGTTTGTCGCCAGCGGCAATGCCGCCATGGGGTTGGTTGCCACCGCGCAGGTCATGCAGGCTGGCAAGCTCAAGGGCGGTTCGGCCTGGCAGGTCCCCAAAAATTTGTACGCGCCGATTCGCCAAGACGCGATTTTGCTGAAAACGGCGGCCGACAATGCCGCAGCCCGTGCCTTGATGCGTTTCCTGCGCGAACCGACCGCGCGTAGCATCATCCAGTTTTACGGTTACCAATGAGCCCCGCCGACCTCACTGCTCTGTGGTTAACGCTGAAGTTGGCGGCCCTCGTCACGGCGCTGTTGCTGGTCATTGGCACGCCGCTGGCGTGGTGGTTGGCGCATACGCAACGCCGCTTCAAACCGGTGATTGAGGCGCTGGTGGCGCTGCCCATCGTGTTGCCGCCATCGGTGCTGGGTTTTTATTTGTTGGTGGCGATGGGCCCGCACGGGCCAATTGGTGCGCTGACTCAGGCCTTGGGTCTGGGTACCTTGCCGTTTAGCTTTGCTGGCTTGGTGGTGGCCTCGGTGTTTTATTCCCTGCCCTTTGTGGTGCAGCCCATTCAGCAGGCGTTTGCCACAATTCCGGTGGGGCTGCTGGAGGCGGCGGCAACGCTGCGCGCCGGGCCGTGGGATCGCTTTCGGAGCGTGGCCTTGCCGTTGGCCGCGCCGGGTTTTTTGACCGCGACCATCTTCGGCTTTGCCCATACCTTGGGCGAGTTTGGCGTGGTGCTGATGGTGGGCGGCAATATCGCGGGCGAAACGCGGGTGGTTTCGGTGCAGATCTATGACCATGTCGAGGCCCTGGAATATGGCGCGGCGCATGGTTTGTCGCTGATCTTGCTGGGTTTGTCGTTTAGCATTCTGCTAGTGCTTTATGCGCGGCGGCTGCCGTGGCGGCTATGACTCTGCGCGCGTCTTTCCGCCACGCCTATCCCGGCTTTGCCCTGGCTGCCGACCTGACCCTGCCGATGCACGGCGTGTCGGCACTCTTTGGGCCGTCGGGCTCGGGCAAGACTACGCTGTTGCGCTTGATGGCCGGGCTGGAGCGCGCCGCTGACGGATCCCTCGCCTTGGGGGCAACTGTTTGGCAGGATGCAACCCGCTTTGTGCCCGCGCACCAGCGACCTATCGGCTTTGTGTTTCAGGATGCGCGCCTGTTCCCGCATCTCAGCGTGCGCCAGAACTTGGCCTACGGGCAACGGCGTGCGGGGGCGGGCGGAGCTATTGAGGCAATGGCTGAGCGGTTGGGCATCACGCACCTGCTGGCGCGCAAGCCGGATCGACTTTCAGGCGGCGAGGCGCAACGGGTGGCCATCGCTCGAGCGCTGCTGACGGAGCCGCGCATTCTCTTGATGGATGAACCCCTGGCTGCCTTGGATGCGGCGCGTAAGGCCGAGATTTTGCCGTATCTGGAGCGCCTCCATGCTGAGGCCAACATTCCCATTCTTTATGTCAGTCACAGCTTCGATGAGGTAGCGCGCCTGGCTGACCATCTGGTGTTGCTCGACAGCGGGCAGGTGGTTGCTGCGGGTAGTTTGGTGGAACTGACGACTCGGCTTGATTTGCCTTTGGCGCATCGTGCCGAGGCCGAGGCAATTATCAACGCTCAAGTCGTGGCCCATGATGCGGCCTTTCATCTCACCTGTGTGGATTTTTCTGGCGAAAAACTCTGGCTTTCGTTACATGAGGCCCCCATCGGCAGTTTCGTGCGGGTGCGGGTTCGCGCTCGCGATGTCAGCCTGACCCTGGCGCCCCAGACCGGCACCAGTATCCTCAATATCTTGCCGGCCACGCTGACCGATTTAGGCGGGGAAAGTGACAGTCAGGTGATGATTGGGCTGGATGTGGGCGGGACGCGGCTCCTGAGCCGGGTGACGCGAAAGTCGGTTAGCCTGCTTGGATTGGTGTCGGGCAGGCGGGTTTTTGCCCAGATCAAAGGCGTCGCGATCGTTGAATAAGCGCGTGCTAGGTACGAATGGCGCCGAGGCTGGCGTTCTGGATAGCGGGTGGAAACCCACCCTGCAACCAATCCTTACACAATGGGTACGGTGTCTTTGAAGCTGGGTCGTTCCATCAGGCGGTCAAACAATTCTGACAGGCCGGGGTGGTCACGGCGCCAATCGATTTCGCCTTGGAAGCGCAGATCAAGATAGCCCAGGGCGCAGCCAACGGCGATATCGGCCAGCGTATAGGTGTTTTCAGCGCACCAGTCGTTTTTGCCGAGATCGGTGGCCAGTGCGGCGAGACTGCGTTTGACTTTGTCGATCTGGCGCGTTATCCACTCGGCGCTTTGCTGTTCGGCCGGGCGTTTGCGTTCCATGAACACGAGGGCGGCGGCGTCGATGAGCCCATCCGCCAGGGCTTCCCAGCGTTTAACAGCGATGCGCGGCCGGGCTTCACGCGGAATCAGCGGATGGACTGGGCTGATGTAGTCGAGATGTTCAACGATGACGCGTGAATCAAACAAGGGCCGGCCGTCGTTGAGGATCCAGACCGGGACCTTGCCCAGGGGGTTGTAATCAGGCACCTGGGTGGTGGCTTCCCAAGGGACATCGACGATGAATTCGTACTCGATACGCTTTTCCGCAGCAACGATGCGGACTTTGCGCACAAAGGGGCTAGTGAGGGAGCCAATCAGTTTATTCATAGGTGAGACTCACTTCGGGTGAGACAGAATCAGGCCGACAGGATGGCGGTGGCGTGGGGGAGGGCGGCGCCGAGGCGGCGCAGGGTTTCGGCTTGGCCGAGCAGGAACAAGGTGGCGTCAAGGGATGGCGTTTGCGCCGTGCCGAACAGCATCAGGCGCAAGGGAATCCCGATCTGGCCGAGCTTGATGCCGTTTTCCTTGGCGCGAGCCTTGAGGGCGGCGTTGATGGCATCGGGGTTCCAGTCGCAGGTCGCGAAGTCCGCCTGCAGGGCTGTGATGGCGGCCAATCCGGCGGTGTCCAGCTTGGCCTGTAATTCCTCGGCGGCGGGTTCAATCTGTACAAAGAAGATGTGCGCGGCATCGGCCAGTTCGACCACGGTACTGACGCGCTCTTTGAGGAGGTCCATCAGCGCGATCCAATCAGGGCCGTGGTCACAATTCACGCCGAGGCGCATTAGCCGTGGGCGCACCAGCCCCGCCAAACGCGCGTTGTCCGCTTCTTTCAGATATTGCTGGTTGAGCCAGGTAAGCTTTTCCGCGTTGAAGCGCGAGGGCGCGTGGCTAATGTGGGCGCTGTCGAACCATTCGACGAATTGTTCGAGCGAGAACTTTTCGTCGTCGCCGTGGCCCCAGCCGAGGCGGGCCAGATAATTGAGCAGGGCCTCGGGCAGAAAACCGTCTTCTTCGTATTGCAGCACCGAGACAGCGCCGTGGCGCTTGGACAGGCGCTCGCCGTCGTGGCCAAGGATCATCGGCACATGCGCGAACACCGGCAGGGGCGCGCCGAGAGCGTGATACAGATGGATCTGGCGCGGGGTGTTGTTGACATGGTCGTCGCCGCGAATGACATGGGTGATGCCCATGTCCCAGTCGTCGATTACCACACCGAAGTTGTAAGTCGGAATGCCATCGCCGCGCAGCAGGACCAGATCGTCCAGCTCGCTATTGGCGACGGTGATCGGGCCTTTGACCAGATCAGCAAAGGTTACGCTGCCATCTAGCGGGGTCTTGAAGCGCAACACGGGGGCGACCCCGGCGGGCGGGTTGGGCAGGGTCTTGCCCGGCTCCGGCCGCCAGCGTCCGTCGTAACGCGGTTTTTCGCCGCGCGCGCGCTGTTGTTCGCGGAGCGAGTCAATTTCTTCCTTGCTGGCGTAGCACCAGTAGGCCTTGCCCTCGGCCAATAATTGCTCGGCGACGGCCTTGTAGCGATCCAGCCGTTTCATCTGGTAGAACGGGCCCTCGTCCCAGGTCAGGCCCAGCCAGCTCATGCCTTCGAGAATGGCGCGTTCGGATTCAAGCGTGGAGCGTTCCTGGTCGGTGTCTTCGATGCGCAGGATGAACTGGCCGCCGTGTTTTTTGGCGTAGGCCCAGGAAAAGAGCGCGGTGCGAGCACCGCCGATGTGCAGATAGCCAGTGGGCGAAGGGGCGAAACGGGTGCGGATCATGCGAGCGGTTATAGCGGTTATAGCGGTTATTGGAGGCAGGGATTGCAAGAACGGCGCTTGAAAGTTGGATGCGTGGCGGCGATTTTACCCGACAAGGACGCGACGCTGCGTGCTGAACGCAGGCAATACGAAGTGGTTTTGACGCGCAGGTGCGTTGGCGGTTAGAATTTGCACCCTCTCCCGGGCGGTTAACTCAGCGGTAGAGTGCCACCTTCACACGGTGGAAGCCACTGGTTCGATCCCAGTACCGCCCACCAGATTCATAAAAAACCCGCCAAGACGCGCCTGGCGGGTTTTTTTCGGTCTATAGCTCAGAATGGGCTGACTTGCACATTGACGCGCAGACGGCTACCCGGATCGTTGGGCAGGACAGCGGTGAACTCGCGGCCCCCGTAGCGATAGGTAACGCTATAACCCGTCAGGCGCTGGGTCCAGTGATCGGTGACGCGGCAGCGCTCCACCGTCTGGGAAGCGCCCGCGTTGTTCTGCATGCGGTCGCCGACGATGGCGCCGGTGATGGCGCCCAAAGCGGTGGCAGCATCCTTGCCCGAACCTTTGCCGACCTGATGGCCAAGAATGCCACCTGCAAGGCCGCCGATGATGGCGCCAGCCGGGCTACGGTCGCCCTGTACAGCACCGCTTTGCGGGGTGGTGGTTTCCAGCCAGCAATCGCGCTTCGGTTCGTTAAAGCGCTCGTAAATCGGCACGGCGGACACGACCTGAGCGGTGTCGGAAAAATCGGCGGCGAGCGCGTTGCCGCTCATCGGGATGGCCAAAGTAAACAAGGCAGCGAGGGTGGTTTTATTCATGATGATTCTCCAGAAAAATTTTGATGAAGGTTGCTCATCAGTATAGACGGGTTAAGTGGCTTAAAGACAAAAATACCTAGCGGCGCGCCGGGGCAGGGCTTCGGCCTTCAAACCCTTGGCCAAAGCCGCTGGGTCCGACGCCAGTTGCTGGGCCAAATCCAGGCGGCGGGCCACGGCGGGGATTGACCTCTTGCCAGACGGCCTCGCGCTCTTGGGAAGGAAGACGCAGCATCCGGTCACGAATCTCGCCCCGCAATTCGCGTTCTTGCCGCAGGCGGTCGCGGATCTCCTGCTTGATCTGCTCGGCCTCTGCCGGGGTGACCTGGCTGACAGGGGCGGTATCGGCTGCCCTGGTCGTGACCGGGTTTGCCAGACTTGCCATCAGGCAGACGGTTGAGATGAGTGAAAAAATGCCGCGTCCCATGGGGTTCCCTTTCTTGCTATCTGATGGCCCGCCCTGGGCCGGGCGGGATTAAGTCGATATTTAACAAGTTTTAAAATCAGCGGCCGCGACCACCACGGCCCGGACCCCCGCCTTGGCCTCGGCCCCCACCCATGCCGTTCATATTACCGCTGCCGCCTTGATCTTGGCCACCGCTCGAAGCCCCTTGGCGGCGTCCTGCGCCGTAGGGGTTGCCCATACCTTGGCCGCCGGCAAGTGGGGCATCGGGAATGTTTACGCCGCGTTCGCTGGCGCGTTGTTGCATCTGGCTATGTTGCTCGGCACGCAGGGTTGAGCGTTCTTCGGCGCTGGTTGCACTACGCATGCGGTCACGCTGCGCGCTCCGTTCGGCATCGGTCATCAGCTCTGCGCCCCGCCGCAGTTGGCTCTGGCTTTGTGTGGGCATAACGGCTTCTACCGGGGCTGCCGGGACTACGACATCCTCGGCGAAGGTATGACCTGCCAGAAGTGGCAGGCTTACGAGCATAATACGCTTCAAAATTTCCATGATGTACTCCAGAAGGTGAGTGGTCTAATTGCCACACCTGCAGAATAGTGGGACGCTGTAACGCGGCCGTTTCCAAAGGGTTTCCATGTGTAACAAGTTATTTCCATGAACGACGAGAGCGGTGTACGCGTCTTGATCGTTGACGATGATCCGGGCCTGCGCGGTCTGCTGGCCGAGTATCTGAGCGCGCAGGGCATGACGCCCTTTGCGGTGGCCGATGGGGTAGCAATGCGTGCTTGGTTGCAGGAGCAGCGCGCCGATCTGGTCATCATGGATCTCATGCTGCCGGGCGAGGATGGTCTGGCCCTGACGCGCTGGCTTAAGGCGCAGGCCGGTCTGCCGGTGATCATGTTATCGGCGCGGGGTGAGGCCTTTGATCGCATTATCGGTTTGGAGGTGGGGGCGGATGACTATTTGCCAAAACCCTTTGAGCCGCGCGAGTTACTGGCCCGGATTCGGGCGGTCTTGCGGCGCGGGAATGTGGCCACGCCCGTGACGGTGCCGAGCGTCGAAGCGGCGGGGTTGCGCTTTGGCCCTTATCGCATGGAAGTCGATACCCGGCGGCTTTTCCGTAAAGAGGATCGCAGCGAGGAGGAGGTCGCGTTGTCCGCTGCCGAATTTGCCCTGCTGGAGGTTTTTGTGACCCATCCGAATCGGGTCTTGAGCCGGGACCAGATCATGGATTGGTTGAAGGGCTATGAACGGGATGCCTTCGATCGCTCGATTGATATTCGGGTGACGCGGGTGCGGCGCAAGATCGAGCCGGATCCCACTCACCCGGTCTATCTGCGCACCGTCTGGGGGCAGGGCTACCTTTTTGTGCCAACGGGGGCGGTGTGAGATCCATCGGCCTCGTCGGGCGCAGCCTGGCTTTGTTGCTGGGGGCCTTCGTGCTTATTCAGGGACTGGCCTTAGGTTTGGCCTGGACGCAAGTGATCCGCCCGCTTAGCGAACAGGCGGCTGATGAGATGGCGGCGCGTCTGGTTTTGGCCGCGCAGACTTGGGTCGAACTGCCGCCCGAAACCCGGACCGACTTTGAAAATGAATTATTGGCCCGCCATGATCTGGTGATCGAACCCCGACTGGCAACGGGCCAAGGCGTGCAGTTTCAGGCCCATGGCGCGAATACCTTGTTGGATGCAGCCCTGGAGCGGGCCTTGTCCACGCGCGTCGGTCAGTCGGTTCAACTGCGCCTGGGCCCCGACCCCGACTGGCTGTGGGCCGATATCGATATGGGGCCGCATCCCCTGCGGGTGGGTTTTCTGCATGCGCGCCTGGGCTTTAATGCCCTTTGGACTGGCGTGGGCTTCTTTGTAATAAGTGCGCTACTGCTGATGGGTTTGGCCACGCTGCTGGTGGGCCGCTTGGCCGTTCGGCTGCGCGCCTTGTCGGCCTTGGCGCAGGTTGTGGGGCAGGGGGGGAACCCGCTCCATCTGCCCGAGACCGGGCCGCGCGAGTTGGTTGAGCTGACCCGCACCTTCAACCGAATGGCCGGTGAGGTGGCGGCCTTGCTTGAAAACCGCACCGTTCTCTTGGCTGGCATATCCCACGACCTGCGCACCCCGCTGACCCGCTTACGCTTGGCCTTGTCGCTGTTGCCGCCCGGCCATAGCGAACGGGTGCAGCAAATGGAGGCGGATGTGACGCAGATGAACCGGCTCATCGGCGACATGCTGGTGCTGGCGCGCGACCTGCAACCGGAGTCGGCTTCGGCCTGTGACCTGGCCATCTTGTTGCCGCAGACCGTGGCCGCCTGCGCCGAACCGGAGCGGGTTCGGGTGAGCGGTCCTGAGCCGTGCGTTCGGGTGGTTGCGGCCTCGCCATTGCGTCGTATCGTAGGCAATCTGCTCGACAACGCCTTGCGCCATGGCGGCGGGGCCGCCGTCACCCTCCACTGGGTGAGCCCGGGAGAGGGCGTGCGCATACAGATCTGCGATCAGGGTGCCGGCATTCCGCCCGCGGAGCGCGAGGCCGTGTTTCGACCGTTTTATCGGCGTGATGCTGCGCGCACGGACGGCGGTTCGGGTCTGGGCTTGGCGATTGTGCGTCAACTGGCCCATGCCTATGGCTGGCGAGTGAGCCTGGCTGAACGGGTTGGCGGCGGGCTGTGCGCAGAGATTGAAATTCCGCCGTCGCAAATCCCTCAAGGCCAGACGGGTGGGCCGGGGTAAAATCGCCCCGCCCCCTTTTTGTTAATCGCCATAAACGCCCCATGACTGCCCCCCAATTTGTCCATCTGCGCCTGCACAGTGAGTTTTCGGTGCAGGACGGGGTGCTGCGTATTGACGAGATCCTCGCCCTGGCGCAGGCGGACGCGATGCCGGCTGTGGCCCTGACGGACTTGTCCAACCTGTTCGGCCTGATCAAGTTTTATACGGCGGCGCGTAAGGCGGGGGTTAAGCCCGTGGTCGGCTGTGAGGTCTGGATCGATACCGGCCACGCTGACCGTGCTGCGCGTTTATTGTTGCTGGTGCAGGACCGTGCCGGTTACCGCTTGCTGTCTGAACTTCTGACTCGGGCCTATCGCGACAACCAGCAACGGGGGCGGCCGCTGTTGCGCCCTGAGTGGTTTGACGCCGGGAGCGAGGGCCTGATTGCCTTGTCAGGTGCGCAGTGGGGCGATGTTGGGCAGGCGATCCTGAATGGCAATGCCGATCAGGCGCAAGCCATGGCGGCGGGCTGGGCGCGGCGTTTCCCCGGCCGCTTTTATCTGGAGATTCAGCGCAATAGTCGTCCGGAGTCTGAGCCCGCCTTGCAAGGTACGCTGGCCCTGGCCTCCCGGCTGGATCTGCCGGTGGTGGCGACGCACCCGGTGCAGTTTAAGAGTCAGGACGATTACAAGGCGCACGAGGCCCGGGTGTGTATTGCACGCGGGGAGATTCTGGCCGATCGGCGGCGGCCAAAGTTGTTTGTCGAAGACGACGCTTTTCTATCGCAGGCCGAGATGGCCCAGCGTTTTTCCGATCTGCCCGAGGCGCTGGCCAATAGCGTGGCGATTGCGCGGCGCTGCAACCTGACGCTGGAATTGGGCAAGAGTCGCCTGCCGGACTTTCCGACCCCGCCCGGCGTGGGCTTTGAAGATTACCTGCGTGAGCAGGCCCGGTCTGGCTTGGCCACCCGGATGCTGCGCCTGTACCCGGATCCTGCAGAGCGTGAGCGGCACCAGACGGTGTATGGCGAGCGGCTCGAACTGGAGATCGCGACCATCATCCAGATGGGTTTCCCGGGTTACTTTTTGATCGTGGCTGACTTTATCAACTGGGCAAAACAGAACGGGGTTCCGGTGGGGCCAGGGCGCGGCTCCGGTGCAGGTTCGCTGGTGGCCTACAGTTTGGGCATCACCGATCTTGATCCGCTCCGCTATGCCTTGCTGTTCGAGCGTTTTTTGAACCCTGAGCGGGTGTCGATGCCAGACTTTGATATCGACTTTTGTCAGGATCAGCGGTATCGCGTAATCGACTATGTGCGTGACAAATACGGTGCCGATGCGGTGTCGCAGATCGTCACTTTTGGGACCCTGGCGGCGCGTGCAGTGGTGCGCGATGTGGGGCGTGTGCTGGAACTGCCGTACAACTTCTGCGATCAGTTGTCGAAGATGATCCCTTCGGCGCCGGGCAAGAATGTCAGCCTCGACGAGGCGCTGGAACAAGTGCCCGAGCTCAAGGAGCGTTATGACAAGGAAGAGGAGGTGAAGGAACTCTTCGACCTGGCACGGCGGTTGGAGGGGCTCACCCGGAATGTCGGGATGCATGCCGGCGGGGTGTTGATTGCACCAGGCAAATTGACCGATTTTTGCCCGCTGTATGTGGCCGATTCCAGTGAGGCGGTGGCGGTCTCACAGTTTGATAAGGACGATGTGGAAAAGGCGGGCCTGGTGAAGTTTGACTTCCTGGGTCTGCGCAACCTCACCATTATTGATCTGGCCGTCAAATATTGCCGTCAGATGGATCCGGCCTTCGCCACCGACCTCAACGCCCTGAGCTTTGATGATCCAGCGGCCTACGCAATCCTGAAAAAGGCCAATACCACGGCCATCTTCCAGCTTGAATCGGAGGGTATGAAAAAGCTCTTGGCCAAGCTGGAGCCAGATTGTTTCGAAGACATTATCGCGGTACTCGCGCTGTACCGGCCAGGTCCGCTGGGCTCGGGTATGGTGGATGATTTTATTCTGCGCAAAAAGGGTAAGCAGCAGATCAATTATTTTCACCCGGACTTGAAAGACTGCCTGGCGCCGACCTATGGCGTGATCGTTTATCAGGAACAGGTCATGCAAATCTCGCAGATCATTGGCGGCTATACGCTTGGCGGCGCCGACTTGCTGCGCCGGGCGATGGGCAAGAAAAAGGCCGAGGAGATGGCCGAGCACCGTGAGATCTTCCGTGCTGGCGCGTTGCAAAAAGGCTATGACGAAAAGCTCGCCATGCAGCTTTTCGATCTCATGGAAAAGTTCGCCGAATACGGCTTCAACAAGTCGCATACAGCGGCCTATGCGGTGGTGTCTTACCAGACGGCTTGGCTCAAGGCCCATCACACGGCGGCCTTTATGGCAGCAACCTTGTCGGCAGACATGGACGACACCGACAGCGTGCAAATCTTTGCTGAGGATGCGCGCTCCAACGGCATGACCCTGCTAGCGCCGGACATCAATGTGAGTGAATACCGCTTTGTGCCGGTCTCGCGGAGCGAGGTGCGTTACGGCCTTGGTGCGGTTAAGGGCACGGGCGAGAACGCGGTCAATCATCTGGTGCGGGAGCGTACCCAGAGTGGCCCCTTTCTGGGCTTGTTCGATTTCTGCCGGCGGGTGGACAAACGCCTGGTCAATCGCCGCGCGATCGAGGCCTTGGTTAGGGCTGGCGCCTTTGATAGCCTGCATGGCAGTCGCGCTTCGGTGCTGGCGAGTGTGGGCCTGGCCATGGAATGGGCTGAGGTGCGTCAGCAGGGGGCGATGCAGGACAGCTTGTTTGGCGAAGCGGTGGCCAACGAGCCGCCGCCCTTGGTCGAGATGCCCCCCTGGGATGTCCGTACTCAACTGGTGCAGGAAAAGTTGGCCCTGGGCTATTACTTTAGTGGCCATCCCTTCACCGCTTGGCGACAGGAGCTAAAGGGTTTGGTGGAGCGTAGGCTCGGCCAAATTACGCCGCAGAAAGAGTTGCTGTTGCTGGCCGGAGTGATTGCCGGGGTCCGGGCGCAGATGACCCGGCGCGGCAAGATGGCTTTTGCACTGTTGGAAGATGGCAGCGCGCGTTTGGAAGTGGCCATCTTTTCCGAATTATTTGATGCCCACCGCGAATGGCTCAAGGAAGATCGTCTGCTGATCGTTCGCGGCAAGGCGGTTCATGACGACTATTCCGGCGGCCTGCGGGTCACGGCTGAGGAGCTGTTTGATCTGGAGACGCTTCGCACGCGGCAGGCTCAGGGATTACGCCTAGTCCTGAATGATTCGGCACGGCTGGGCTCGTTGCCGGGGCTGTTGCAGGCCTTCTGCCACCCGCAAACGGGCTGTCCCATCGTGATTGACTACCACAATGGACGGGCCCGCTGTCGCCTCAAGCTGGGTGAGGCCTGGCGGGTGCGGCTGGCGGATGATCTGCTCGAGGGGCTGCGTGCAGTCCTGGGTGCCGACGCGATCCAGATCGACTACAGCCCGGCACGCGACTAGACAAACCCTAAGCCCTCGGCCAGAGGGCGGCTACTTGCCACGGCGCACCTGCTTGTAGGAGCGCAGCCCCCGGCGCGATCTTTTTGAACTTGGCATTTCTGCCACAGCGACGGGTCGCGTTAATCCCGCCCTTTGTATATTGGTTGCTAAAACTAAAGTTATATAAGATAATACTAATGCCGTTGACTCCGGCGCTTTCCCAAGCGCTTCAACGGCGTCTCCTCCATCCTCCTTTTCTGGTGGATTTGACCCGGTCAGTTGACCGGGTCTTTTTTTGTGCTGCTGCGATGTGTCGCAGTCGGGTGTACGGCGAGGCATCATTACAGCAAGTACAATCAACGGCCATGAGCATCAAAAGGATTTCCTCCCGCGATAACCCCGATTTTCGTCACCTGACGGCGTTGGCAAACGATAGCCGTACGCGGCGAGCGACGGCCGAAACTTTGCTTGATGGTGCTCACTTGGTTGAGGAGGCCTTGGCGGCGAATCTCTCGCTTGGCCTCGTAGCGGTGACTGAAACCAGTCTGCCCAGCTGGACCGGGCGTGTGGCTGGTGCGCCGCTTGTGGTCTGCCCAGAGGCCCTGTTGCGCCAGATCTCGCCCGTGGCCACGCCGAGTGGTGTGGTTGCGAGTCTGCACCTGCCCATGCCCGGTGCTCCGTTCCCGGCGGGCGATGTGCTGTTACTGGAGGATATTCAGGATCCGGGCAATATGGGGGCTTTGCTGCGCACCGCAGCGGCAGCCGGAGTGCGGCAGGTTTTGTTATCACGCGGCTGTACTGAGGCGTGGTCACCCAAGGCTTTGCGCGGAGGGCAGGGCGCCCAATTTCGGCTGCAGATCCGCGAAGGAGCGGACCTGGTCACGGAGGCTGCACAATTGGCTATTCCGGTCTATGCCGCAGTTCTCGAGGCCGCGCAATCCCTTTACGACCTGAGCCTGGCCCAGCCGGCGGCCTTTGCCTTTGGTAACGAGGGTGCTGGCCTAAGCGCTGATTTACGAGCCGTAACCACAGGCTTCAGGATCCCCATGCCGGGGGGAACGGAATCGCTGAATGTCGGTGCAGCCTGTGCCATTACCCTGTTTGAACGAGTCCGTCAGCGCCAAACCCTGGAGTAGCGGGTTGGAGGAGGCCAGCTCTCTGGTTGAGGGTTTTGGGAGCGCGCGCCGAGCTCAATAAGCTCGCATAGAGGCTGCGCGCCTAGCCGTGTTCGTGGACATGGCGTGCGGCTTGCAGGAGGCGCACCAAGTCGTTACGGTGCTGGCGCAGGTTGCGCTGATACCAGCGATGCACGCCATACATGGCGGTGGCCATGAAGAGACCAAATAGAATAATCACCGTTTGCACGGAGAGTTGCGCCGAGACGAGCAGGGTATAGATGCCCAACATAACGAGAATGCCCAGGTTTTCGTTGAAGTTCTGCACCGCGATGGAATGACCGGCCCCCATCAGGATATGGCCGCGATGTTGGAGCAGGGCGTTCATGGGTACGACAAAAAAACCGGCCATGGCCCCGACGACCAACATTAATCCGCTGGCAAACCAGAGGCCATCAAAGGCCAGTAACAGGACGAAGTTCTTGCCCCAACCCAGGCCCAGGCCCGCATCGCTGACAGGCACCATGAGAAGGGCGGCGAGGCCCATGGCGATACCGACGCGAATGACGCGTACCGAGCGGTGGATGGGGATCAGACGGCCAGCCATGGCCGCGCCGATAGCAATGCCGACGGCGAAAATGGCCTGCATGTAGGGGGCCTGGTCGAGCGGCAGGTGCAAGGCCTCTTCTGTCCAGCGCAGCATGATGAATTGCATGGTCGCGCCCGCGGCCCAAAACAGGGTGGTGACCGCAAGGGTGATCTGGCCCAGTTTGTCGATCCACAGCAGGCGGACGCAGTGGAAGAAATCGCGCAGGAGAAAGAGCGGATTGTTATGCAGCGGCTTGTGGTCCACCCCGGTGTCGGGCACATAAGCGTTGAACCAGGCGGCGACCAAGTAAAGGGCGGCGACCATGGCCAAGCTGTAATCCAATAAGCTGGAGGTGATCTTGATGGGCAGCCAGGCATCGATCTCGCCAAACCAGGCGAGGAGGGCGGGGTTGATCATCCAGCCGCCCAAAATGGTGCCAAAGATGATGGCGCTGACGGTGAGACCTTCGATCCAGCTGTTGGCGACGACCAGTTTGCTGTGCGGCAGGTATTCGGTAAGGATGCCGTACTTGGCCGGTGAATAGGCCGCTGCGCCAAGACCCACCACGGCGTAGGCGTAAAGAGGACTGACCCCCGCGATCAGCATCAAGCAACCGATGATCTTGATGCCGTTGCTGATGAGCATAACCCGACCCTTGGGCATGGAGTCGGCGAAGGCCCCGACAAAGGCCGCGAGCAAGACATAAGAAATGGTGAAGAACCATTTCAGCATGGGCTCATAAGCGGCTGGCGCGTGAATCTCGCGCAGCATGGCGATCGCGGTGATAAGCAACGCATTGTCGGCTAGCGCGGAGAAGAATTGCGCTGCCATGATGATGTAAAAACCGCGATCCATGGGCTGGGGTCTTGGAGGATGCGGCGTTATATCACGCAAGCCAGCGATGGGGGGCAGAGAATGCGATGAATGCTGACGGATTTTTAATATCGCGCCGTTTTTTGTACGAAAAGGGGCTAACGCATGGCTTGCCGGCCTGATTTGTGTTCCAATAAAGGACATTGATCACCGGATAAGAAAAAATGGCAGACCGTCGGTTACAAGTCTTTCATACCGTCGCCAAGCAATTGTCCTTCACCAAGGCCGCCGAGTTGCTTTTCATGACGCAGCCCGCTGTGACTTTTCAGGTCAAACAGCTTGAGGAACATTTCAACGCTCGTCTCTTTGAGCGGGCGCATGGACGGATTACGCTGACCCCTACCGGGGAGTTGGTTCTCGATTTTGCCGAGCGCATTATTGGTCTTTCGCACGAAATGGAGACCCGCGTACAAGAGCTTACCGGCAAGGTCAGCGGTCCTCTCCTGATTGGGGCTTCGACAACCATTGCGGAATACATGCTGCCGCGCTTGCTGGGTGAGTTCAAACGCCTGCACCCGGACACCCAGGCGCGTCTGACGGTCGCCAACTCCGAGACCATCGAACACAAGGTGGCCGAGCACACCCTGGATCTGGGTCTGATCGAGGCCCCATCGCACAATCCCAATCTGGTCACCAAGGTTTGCTGCCAGGACGAACTGGTGGTCATCTGCGCCCCGGACAGCCCGCTGGCCAAGCGTGCCGTCGTTAGCCCAAAGGATGTGGCGCGCGAGCCCTACATCAGTCGCGAGGTCGGTTCTGGTACGCGCGAATGCATTGATGATTTTTTCCGCAACAATCAGGTCAACCTGGACGAACTCAACCTCTCGATGGAACTCGGCAGCCGCGAGGCCATTAAGGGCGCGGTGGCGGCCGGATTAGGTGTGGCCGTGGTCTCATCCACCACCGTTGCCAAAGAGGTACGGCTGGGCGAGCTCGTGACCATCTCGCTTGAACCCCCTTTGCGCCGGCAACTCTCGCTGGTTTATCCGCCGGAGAAATTCCGCAGCAAACTTCTGCAGTCCTTCCTCGACTTCATCGAGAAGAGCCCGCTCCTGCAAAGCCAGATTGTCCTGTGAACGCTGCCGAACGCCGCCTGCTTCAGGCTTGGCGTAGTCTGCCAGAGGGCGGGCGCGCCAGTCTCCTCGATTACGCCGAGTTTCTTCTGCAACGCCAGGCGGCTGTTGCGGCCCAGCCTGTGGCGCAGACCCCGCTTGATATTCCGCGCCCGGACGAAGAGTCCGTTATCAAGGCCGTGCGCCGACTCAAGGCCACTTACCCGATGCTAGACAGTGATCACAGCCTCCTGAATGAGGTTTCTGCCCAGATGACACGGCACATCATTCACGGCGAAAAAGCCGATCGCGTGATCGATCAACTGGAAGTTATCTTCCGACAGAAGTACGATGCACACTCTACTCTGACGCCCACCGCATCATGACCCAAACCCTCAACGCGGACCCCGCCGAACTGGAAAAATTTAGCGCCTTGGCCCATCACTGGTGGGACCCGCAAAGCGAATTTCGCCCCCTGCACGAAATCAACCCGCTGCGCCTCGACTGGATCGACCGGCAGGTCGGACTGGCTGGCAAGCGAGTGGTCGATATCGGCTGCGGGGGAGGGATCCTCTCCGAATCCATGGCCGCTCGGGGTGCGCAGGTAACCGGTATCGACATGGCCGAAAAACCGCTCAAGGTTGCCAAGCTGCACATGCTTGAATCGGGCCTTAAGGTTGATTACCGCCAAATTACTGCCGAAGAACTCGCCGCCGCCGAGCCGGGCGCGTTCGATGTCGTGACCTGCATGGAAATGCTCGAACATGTCCCCGACCCCGCCAGCACCGTACGCGCCTGCGCCACGCTGGCCAAACCCGGCGGTTGGGTCTTTCTGTCCACGCTTAACCGCAACCCCAAGAGCTATTTGTTCGCCATCCTGGGTGCCGAATACATCCTCAAACTCCTGCCGCGTGGTACCCACGACTGGGCCCGCTTCATCAAACCCAGCGAACTCACTCGCCTCGCCCGCGACGCCGGACTCGACATGGCCGACCTCACCGGCATGACCTACAACCCACTTACCCGCATCTACCGCCTTGGCCCCGACATCGATGTCAACTACCTCGTAGCCTGCCGAAAATTCTGACGATCGCTGTTGTAGGAGGCTGGTGTGGGTCATTCCCCCCACAAAAGCGCCCCCTTCAAAAATGGGGAGATTACCGAGCGACTGACTTCCCCTTCAATCGCCGTACTGGAACAGGTCATGCGTAGACCATGGCCGATCAGCTGGTCGGAACAAGATGCATCGCTTTTCAATGGCTCTAGAAATCACGAAGTGGGGAAAGTCTGCAACCAATCAAGACATCCGATCTGATGCCTTAGCGAGATAAAACCACTCTTGATCTACCTGCGCTGCCGGATTGGGAAAAACAATCCAACCATCGCGGTCAGCTGTCAGTACGGTACCATCATGGCGAACGGCGATCACGTCTCCACGCTGAACAGGCGCGAAACTTCGCCAGGCTTGGGTAAATGCGTCTTCCTCATGCAGGCGGTCGATGACACGATAAAGCTGGATGATCTCGCGGTGCGCCGCAGGTACCGGAGCGACATCGTCCACCATACCCAGATGCGCCAGCGTGTTGCGGATGGCCGAGTAAGCAATCTGGGGGGCTCGTTCTTCTTCGTGCTGACCACACTCCAGGGTGATCGCAATGCCCCCGCAGCGCCGCATGGTTTCTGTTGTTCCCACGCCGTAATCGACACTCGCCTCGGCGCCACGCGCCTGCCGGTCCTTCACGCCTTGGGCATAAGTTTCCAGCCAGCCTTCGACAAAGCGGCCTACGCCCAAACGCAATGCCAGCGTCTCTTCCTCACTCGCTCTGGAGAAAGGTTCGATCTCGCCACGGTTGTCGCGTGGGCCAATCAGCGCGAACGGCGTGCCGGGCGTGTGGAAGGAATGCAAATCGAGCAACACATCGTGCGATTGCAGCAATGGGCATAGCACGTTGGAAATGCGGTCTTCGAAATCCTGCGGCGTATCGGTCATCCGCATACTGCGGTTTAGATTGCGATCACCATGGCGGCGCTTGAGTTGGTAGGCAAGCGGATTGGTGATGGGTACCAAGGTCAGACTGCCGCGCTTGATGCGCATACTGCCAAGCTCGATCTCGGCCATCAAGCGGCGAATCGCCAAGGTGCCGCAGACCTCGTTGCCGTGCACAGCACCCAGCACAATCAGCTTCGGGCCGTCCTGCAAGCTGGCAAACTGATGAATGGAAATACCGGTTGGAATGGGCAAGTCAGACACGTTGAACTCGCCTCATAAGATCGTGGGGTTCGGCGCACCGCCGTACACCAGGTTGGGATCGAAGGTCTTCTCAGCTTCCGCATAGCGAATCCTGCCTGTTTGCAGCTCGACGGTGCGGTAGAAGCAGCTGCGGTAGCCGACGTGGCAGCTGGCAGGCGCAGCATGTTTGCCCGCTGACAACGACACGCGCAGCCACACCGCGTCCTGGTCGTCGTCGATGCGCATTTCGACCACACGCTGCACCAAGCCACTGGTGGCACCCTTGTGCCACAACACTTTGCGGCTACGGCTCCAGTAGTGGGCCTCCCCGGTAAGAATGGTTTTTTCCAGAGCGTCGCGGTTCATGTAACCCAGCATCAGCACCTCGCCGCTGCTGGCATCGGTCGTCACGCAGGCGATGAGTCCGTCGCCATCAAACTTTGGGGCCAGATCATGTCCTTCCTCGACCTGCTCGACCGATGTACGTGGCGCGAAACTGAGGGCGTCAGTGGCAGCAGGGCTTTGATCGGTTGGATTGCTCATGAGTTTTCTCCTTGAATGTCGGTATCAGACAGCGGCTGCGCTTGCGCCGGATGCCTCGAGGAAGCGGATCGTTCGGCCTAGCGGTGTGCCAAGCAAGTGCTCGTCGCGCACGACGACCTCGCCGCGAATGACGGTGTGGATTGGCCAGCCGGTAACGGTCATGCCGTCGTAGGGCGTCCAGCCTGCGCGGCTGGCGATCCATTCGTTGTGTATCGTGCGTTGTGCGGCCAGATCGACCAGGGTCAGATCGGCATCAAAGCCCAGCGCGATGCGACCCTTGCCTTCGATGCCGAAGATGCGTGCCGGACCGGCGCTGGTGAGGTCCACCAGACGTTGCAGGCTGAGGCGGCCTGCATTCACGTGGTGGAGCATCAGCGGCAACAGGGTCTGCACGCCGGTCATGCCACTGGGCGACTGCGGATAGGGCTTGGCCTTTTCTTCGCGGGTGTGCGGCGCGTGGTCGCTGCCAATCACGTCCACCACGCCATCGCGGATGGCCTGCCATAAGGCGTCCTGATGATGCCTCTCGCGCACCGGCGGGTTCATCTGCGCGAAGCTTCCGAGGCGCTCGTAGCAATCAGGTGCATGCATGCTCAGATGATGGGGTGTGGTCTCCACCGTGACGCGGCGCTTGTGCTGAGCGAGGAAGGCCATTTCCTCGGCAGTGGTCACATGCAGCACATGCAGGCGGCGGCCTGTTTCGGCGGCGAGAGAGACGATACGTCGCGTTGCCTTGAAGGCAGTTTCCACGTCGCGCCAGTGGTGATGCTCGCGTACATCGCCGCTGGCTTCGACCAGTGCCTTACGTTCGCGCAAGCGGGCTTCATCCTCCGCATGCACGGCCATGCGGCGGCGGCCGTAACGCAGGATGCGGCGCAGCACCTCGTCCTCGTCGGCCAGCAGGTCACCAAAGGAGCTGCCCATGAAGACCTTGACGCCCGCGCAGCCCGGCAACATCTCCAGGGTGCTCAAATGCTCGGCATTCACAGCTGAACCGCCGATGTAGAACGCGTAGTCGCACCAGGCCCGGCCCTGCGCGGCATCGAGCTTGGCCTGCAGGTCGGACTCCCACAAGGTCAGCGGATGGGTGTTGGGCATCTCGAACACGCCTGTCACGCCGCCAAGCACCGCGCCGCGCGTGCCGCTCTCCAGGTCTTCTTTGTGGGTGAGTCCTGGTTCACGGAAATGCACTTGGCTGTCGATGACACCGGGCAGCACATGCAAGCCCGTGGCATCCAGCGTGGTTTCCGCACTCCAGTTGCTGCGCAGGTCGCCAAGTGCGACGATGCGGCCATCGACGCAAGCCACGTCGATGCGCTCCGCGCCGTTGGGCGTGATGACCCTACCGCCGACCACCAACAGGTCGGTATGTCTGGATCGAGCTGCGGCAGAGAACATGGAAGCATCAGAGCTCATGTCTGGCCCGCCCGAACCATTCGACCGTCTTTGCTCGCTGTGCCTCGCCGTACAGCTGGACGAATCGGGCCGTCATGTGATCTGACGGCGTATTCAGCGCCTTGATGCGTTCTTCGATATACGGCCCCGTGATCGGCTGACGACAAACCACTGTGATGCAGTGCCGCCATTCTTCGTATGTTTGGGGAATGTGAAATGGGTGCATGGTTCATGCTCCAGCTGATGCAAGGATGTCGATGCCCAGACGTGCGCAAAGTTTCTGCTGTGCTTCGCCGCGCGCGTAGAAGTCGGGTGCCTGGGTAGCGTCCTTCAGGTAGGCTACCGCCTGCGCCAGCTGCATCACACCGAGGTCCTCGCCATCACGGGTGCGCAGGGCGATGGTGCCCGCGTCACACTCCTTGCCACCAGCCACCAGCAGGAAGGGCACGCGTTGCAGCGTCTGCTCGCGGATCTTGTAGCCGATCTTCTCGTTGCGGACGTCGCACTCGGCACGCAGACCAGCACCCCGCAATAGCTGGGTCACGTCCTGCACATAGGCAGCGTGTTCCTCGGTAATCGACAGCACCACGGCCTGCACAGGAGCCAACCAAGAGGGCAACTTTCCAGCGTGATGCTCGATCAGGATGCCGGTGAAGCGCTCCAGCGATCCGAACAGCGCACGGTGCAGCATGACCGGGCGCTTGCGCTGCCCATCCTCGTCCACGTAGTCGATGCCGAAGCGCTCTGGAAGGTTCATGTCCACCTGCAGGGTGCCGCATTGCCAGTCGCGACCGATCGCGTCGCGCAGAACGAACTCCAGTTTGGGACCGTAGAAAGCACCTTCGCCGGGGTTGAGCTTGTACGGCAAACCCATGCCCTCCAGCGCCTGCACCAGCGCGCCTTCGAGCAGATCCCAGGTGGCATCGTCACCCATGCGGTTCTGCGGGCGGGTGGACAACTTGATACGCACGTCCTCGAAGCCAAACTGCCGGTAGATGTCCAGCACCAGCGCCACCACATCGCGGCACTCGGCGTCCATCTGCTGCGGCGTGCAGTACACGTGGGCATCGTCCTGGGTGAAGTGGCGTACGCGCAGCAATCCGTGCAGGGCGCCGGAAGGCTCGTAGCGGTGAACCTTGCCGAACTCGCCCATTCGGATCGGCAGGTCGCGGTAGCTCTTGAGTCCATGGCGGTACAGCAGCACACTGCCGGGGCAGTTCATGGGCTTGAGCGCCAACGCACGGCCGTCCTCGGTCTCGGTGGTGAACATGTGGTCGCGGTAGTTCTGCCAGTGGCCGGAAATCTCCCAAAGGCTGCGGTCCATCACATCGGGTGAATTCACCTCCACATAGCCCGCGTCCTGCTGGCGGCGTCGCATATAAGCGATCAACTCCTGAAAAACGATCCAACCGCGTGGGTGCCAAAACACTGCGCCCGGCGCATCTTCCTGAAAGTGGAACAGGTCTAGCTCTCGACCCAGTTTGCGGTGGTCGCGTTTCTCAGCTTCTTCGATTCGCAGCAGGTAAGCATCGAGCTGCTTCTTGTCAGCCCAAGCCGTGCCGTAGATTCGCTGAAGCTGCTCGCTCTTTGCATCGCCTCGCCAGTAAGCACCAGAGAGCTTGGTCAGCTTGAAGTGCTTGAGAAAGCGTGTGTTGGGCACATGGGGGCCGCGACACATGTCAACGTATTCCTCGTGGAAGTACATGCCCATGCTTTGTTCGTGCGGCATGTCCTCAATAAGGCGCAGTTTGAAGACTTCGCCACGTTCGCTGAACAGTCGGATCACTTCCTCTCGCGACAGAACGCGCTTGATCACGTCGTAATCCTTCGCGATCAGCTCGCGCATGCGTTGCTCGATGGCAGCAACGTCCTCGGGCGTGAAGGGGCGCTCGTAGGCGATGTCGTAGTAAAAGCCTTCGTCAATCACCGGGCCAATGACCATCTTGGCCGTTGGGTACAGTTGCTTGACTGCATGTCCGACCAAGTGCGCGCAAGAGTGACGGATGATCTCCAGTCCCTCGTCGTCCTTCGGCGTGATGATCTGTACCGCTGCATCGTGGGCGATGAGCTCGCAGGCATCCACAGGACGACCGTCGATCCGTCCGGCCACCGTTTGTTTAGCAAGGCTTGCTCCAATATCGGTCGCAAGCATCGCAACGGAGACAGGATGCTCGAAACGGCGCTGGCTGCCGTCAGGCAAAGTGAGGGTGATGCCGATGTCGGCGCAAGAATCGCTCATGTTCAAAACTCGTTCTGGATTTGCTTGTATCCCAGCACCAACTCATTGTTGGTACGGGCCACGTCTTCGGAAAACTCACTGGCTGCGACCGAAACCTGCGGCAGCGCAGCGAGGTCGGTATCAGGCCCAATGCGTTCGGTAGATCGCACATAGAAGTCTGCCGGGAGATGCACCCCGTCGACCACGGCGTTATGACGAACGACACAGCCATCTTCGACTGTGCAGTTAAACAGCACGCTGTTGAAGCCGATGAATACACCGCTGCCGACCGTGCAAGGGCCGTGAACGATGGCGCGATGTGCGATGGAAGTGCGCTGTCCGATGTTGACCTTGGCACCGGACTTGGAGTGGATCACCACGCCGTCCTGAATGTTGGAGTGAGCATCAATCACGATGGGATCGATATGGCCGTTAGCGTCCATCTCGTCAGCTCGGATTACCGCATAGGGGCCGATAAAGACATTTTCCTCAACAATGACCAGTCCACAAAGAATGGCCGTGGGATCGACAAAGGCGTTGGGATGGATTCGCGGCAGGTCGCCGCGAGGATTTTTTCTGATCATGCACACCCTCCAGTAGCAGCGGGCAGGCGCTGACCGCGTTGTATATGTCCAAACAATTCCGGGTTAAGCCATTTTTCCGTGATGGCTGGCGAGAACTGGATCGCATTGAGGTCAATGCGGCCCATGCGGGGGTTGTGAGCATCTTCTCGAAAGCATTGGGCATAGCCCGTTTCGGTTTCGTGGACGATGACAGAATGCAGCTTCACATCGGCCTCTCCGTTGGCCATTTCGGTGAGGGTCAAGGCCGCATCGACGAGGCAAAAAAACAGCCGTGAGAACTGCTCAGCACTCGGTGACACCGGAATCAGCACCCAGCGCTCTGAGTGCTTGCGCATTGCGTCCAGGTAATCTGCGTCATCCCCAGACCACAGCGCGACGGAATGATCGAAAGCATCAATCAAATCGCGCACGTGGCCTTTGAGCAAACCGAAGTCATAGACCATCTGTCCATGGTCGAGCGCATGCGCTTCCAGCAGTAGTTCGACCTTGTAGGAATGGCCATGGATGGAATGCGAGCAGCGCCGCGTGCTGCAGCCACGCACGATGTGCGCGTTCTCGAACTTGAACAGCTTGCGGATTAACACGGGCCACTTCCCTTATGTGCATGGCTGGGCGGCACGGGGTCGTAGCCACCCTGATGCAAGGGGTGGCAGCGCCCCAGGCGCTTGAGCGTGAGCCACGTTCCCTTGAACGCGCCATGCGTTCGCAGCGACTCGATGGCGTACTGCGAGCACGTTGGATGGAAGCGGCAGCGCGGGCCGAGCATCGGGCTAATGAATACTTGATAACTGCGCACGAACAGCACCAGCAGTTGGGTCGGCCAGCGTTTCATGCGGACTCCTTGGCGACGGTCCGAAGCACTTGCCCTTGAGGGGTGTCCTCCACCATGAAACCGGCAACTTCAAGATCGGCGCGCAATGCATCCGATTTGGCAAAATCCCGGTTCAAACGCGCCGCTTCGCGCTCAGCCAACAGCGTTTTGATCCGAGCGTCGTTGACTGGCGGAGCGGATGACAAGGATGCTACCGACCGTAGTGCCGCCAGGACCGTTTGCGGCGATTGCTGCAGTAGTCCCAAGGTCCCGGCAGATGCCAGCAGCACGGATTTGACATGTGCCCGCTGGACATCCGTGTCCGCATGGTTCAGTTGCGTCAGGAGCACGTGCAGTCGCACCAGGGCACCGGGGACATTGAGATCGTTCCGCAGCGCATCCAGCAACTCTTTGTCGGGCGCGGACTGTGGCAGATCATCCACGTGCTCGAATCTGGCCAGGGCTTCGTAGTACTTGAGTAAGGTTTCGCGTGCGCCCTGCAAACGCCGGGCGTTCCAGTCCAGTGGTTTGCGGTAGTGAGTGGACAGCAGCGCCAAGCGGATCGCCTCACCCGGTGCTTGAGCCAACAGGTCACGCACCAGCAATACATTGCCGAGCGATTTGGACATCTTCTGCCCATCCACCGTGACGAAGCTGTTGTGCACCCATGTGTTGCAATACAGGGTGCCGTTCGCGCAGGTGCCTTGGGCGATCTCGTTCTCGTGGTGCGGAAAGATCAGGTCTTGCCCACCGCCGTGGATATCGATGGTGTGACCCAGGTGCTGGCCGATCATGGCCGAGCACTCAATGTGCCACCCTGGACGGCCGCGGCCCCAGGGACTGTCCCAGCCCGGCAAGTCTGGCGTTGATGGCTTCCAAAGCACGAAGTCCATCGGATCACGCTTGTAGGGCGCAACCTCCACGCGGGCCCCAGCGATCATGTCCTCGGTGCGTCGGCCTGAAAGCTGCCCATACGCGGGGTAGGACGGTACATGGAACAACACATGCCCCTGTTCCACATAGGCATGGCCTCTCTCGATCAAGGTCTGAACCAGTTCGATGATGGCGGAAATGTGCTCGGTAACGCGCGGCTCAAGGTCGGGCGCCAACACACCTAGCGCGCACATATCCTCGTGGTAGGCGTTGATGTAGCGGTCGGTGATCGCTCCGATGGGCACGCCCGCAGCGCTGGCGGCCGCGTTGATCTTGTCGTCCACGTCGGTAAAGTTGCGTGCGTACACCACCTGCGGGTAGTGCTGACGCAGCAACCGCGAGAGCACATCGAACACCACGGCAGGCCGCGCGTTGCCAATGTGGGCGTAGTTGTAAACCGTGGGGCCACACACATACATCGTCACTCGGTCAGGACGACTGGTGCGGAGAGCTTCCTTCTGGCGCGTGAGCGTGTTGTGGAGATAAATGGGTAGATTCACGCCACGGACTCCCCTGCCTTTGGCAGCACCTGCTGGAAAGCCCGAAAGGTTTTTTCGATCACGTCCCGTCCAACATCTTGTGTGATGAACACCAAGCGCGAGCGGCGATCCTCGCTGGGCCATGCGGGTAGCGGCACGGGCGGATGGAAAATATGCTGCACCCCATGCACAACAATGGGCTGCTCTTGGCCTTCGACATTCAGGATGCCCTTGACGCGCAGAATGTTGCTGCCCACAAAGCTCATCAGCACGTCGAGCCAGCTGGTCAGCACGTCCTCGGGTATCGGTTCATCAACAGAAAAGCAGAAGGCGTGGATGTGATCGTCATGCCGATTAACGTCATGCGAGTGGGTGTTGGCGAACCCGGCATGCGCTGCCTGGGGCCGGAACATTAGCGATTTTGAAGCGGCCGCCTGGGGCGACACGATGGGCCTAAACGCGCTACTGGTGTAGGCCTCCTCCTTGAGCCAGCGCGCGACGTCGGGCGTTTTACTGCTCGCGGTAAACAAGCCCAAATTAAGGAGTTTGTGCGCCGCTATCTCACCGTTGTGAACCAACCAGCGCGGCGCGGCTGGATTGAGTTCGGCGAGTCGATGAAGCAGCGCGTCGCGCTGTTCCTCTGTCACCAGATCCGACTTGGTTAGCAGTAGCGTATCGGCCATAGCTGCTTGCTTGACCGCCTCTTTGTGCTGATCCAGCGTATGCATGCCGGTGGCGAAGTCCACGGTGGTGACAATGCCGTCGAGCCGATATTTAGGTGCGATCTTCGGGTGCGTCATCAAGGTGTGGATGATCGGTGCCGGATCGGCCAGACCGGTAGTTTCGATCAGCACGCGCTGAAACTGGCGCTGCCCATTGCGCGAGTAACGCCAAGGAATATCCTGTAGTGTTTTGACCAAGTCGCCGCGAATGCTGCAGCACACGCAGCCACTGTCCATCTCTATCACCAGGTTTTCCGTGCTGTGGGCGACCAACATGTGGTCAAGCGCCATTTCTCCGAACTCGTTGATGATGACCAATGCATCAGCCAGTTCGGGCTGGCGCACCAGGTGGTTCAGAACGGTGGTCTTTCCACTGCCTAAAAAGCCGGTCAATAAAGTGACCGGAATCAGATTGACTGGGGATTCGATGGTCATGCGAAAACTCCTTCATGAGCCCGCGCTCGCGCTGGCAATGCCCACGCGACCGCGTCGTGGGGGTGCAGGCTCTCCAGGTGGCGCACATGGACGCTGGGGCGGGTGTACTCGTCCAAGGCTGCTTCTATGCGGCGCGCGGCATCCTCGACAAACATCAGGTTCTGGCCGTTGAGCGCAGCAAATGCTTGTTCATCAGCGCGCTTCACGGCGGTTTGCACAGGCGTACCCACGGCTTGCTCGATGCGGTCAATCAGCGTGAGCAGGCCCAGCGAGGCGGCCTCTGTGGCCAAGTCAACGGACACGTCCGCTTCGCTGCGCTGGCTGTGAGGTGTCGCCAGTGTGGCGTAGCGATGCAGCCAGGCCGCCACCCGGGCCGGTTCCACAGCGGCCTGTCCGCCAAAGGCCTCCAGAAACCCTTGTTCGACCCTCTGCCGCGCCAGGGCGGCCGAGCAAGGACAGGTGGAGGAATAAGCGACTGTCAGTTGAACTCGGCATTGGAACTCGTCATCCATCAGCGAGGCATCCAGGCAGACGGGATAGGATTTCCACCCAGACAGCCCTTGTGTGACCAAGGCTGGGCGACGCACCAGCAGATCCAGGTTCAGGCGCAGCCGTGCGCTGCGGGAATCGCAATCGCGGTGGCTGTCGATCATGGCCTGCAACAAGCGTCGCAGACCAAACGGTGCCAGCGCTTCGCCTTGCCCCAGCATATCCAGCAGTCGGTACGGCCGGGACATGTGGATGCCCTTCACGTGCGGTGCAGGCAGATCGACAAATACGTCGGCCTTGGCATGCAACTCGCGCAGATAGCCCGGCTCGGCCACGGTCACGGGCAGGTCGATGCCCTGCATACCCACCCATGCCAAAGGGCTGAGGTTGGGCGCAAAGTCGGTCAGTGAAACGTCGGGAAGTGCTGCATTCATGCTCATATTCCAGTGGGAGTGCACCCCCATCCGGTTCAGAGCATGGGGGCACGGTCAAATCAAGGCCAATCGGGGAATGGGTTGCGCCAAGTCGTCCACGCCTCGGGGCCTTGGGCCATTTCTTCATCCGTCAGCAGGCAGGCATCGAATCGTGCTCGCAGTGCAGCCTCATCCATGTCCATGCCAATCAGTACGATTTCTTGTCGTGCATCACCCACACGTTCATCCCATTTCTGCTGAATGCGCGTGACTGCCTCCGGGTCGTCGGGCCACTCCTCCTTGGGCACTGCTGCCCACCAGTAACCGGCGGGCTCGTGTCGGGCCACGGCCCCCGCTTGCGACCAAGATCCAGCCATCGCGGGGTGGCTGGCCAGCCAAAAATACCCCTTGGAACGAACGACTCCAGGCCATTCGCTATCGACCCAATCCTTGAAACGTTGGGGATGAAAGGGGCGGCGTGCACGATAGACGAAGCTGCTGATGCCGTACTCCTCGGTTTCCGGCACGTGCTCACCGCGCATTTCTTTGAGCCAGCCCGGTGCCTGAGACGCCTGTTCAAAGTCGAACAGGCCGGTACCCAAGACCTTGTCGAGAGACACTTTGCCAAATGAGGCTGCTTCGATCCGCGCCCGAGGGTTAAGACTGCGCAAGATGCCCATCAACCTGTCGCGGTCAGCTTCGGTGATCAAATCCAGCTTATTGAGCACGATGACATCGCAAAATTCGACCTGCTCGACGAGCAGATCGACGACCGTGCGCTCGTCCTCTTCGCCCAGTGACTCACCCCGCGCCTGAAGTCTGTCGCGCGAACTGTAGTCACGCAGAAAATTGAAGGCATCGACCACGGTCACCATGGTGTCCAGCTGGGCGACATGGTTCAGGCTACGACCATCTTCACCTTCAAAGGTGAAGGTTTCCGCCACCGGCAGGGGTTCCGAAATGCCCGTGGATTCAATCACCAGATAGTCAAAGCGTCCTTCCTTGGCCAGGCGCTCCACCTCTAGCAACAGGTCTTCGCGCAGGGTGCAGCAGATGCAGCCATTGCTCATTTCGACGAGCTTTTCCTCGGTGCGCGACAGCTCTGCGCCACCTTCGCGGACCAGTTCTGCGTCGATGTTGACTTCAGACATGTCGTTCACGATGACTGCAACACGCCGCCCCTCCCGGTTGTTCAGGATGTGGTTGAGCAGCGTGGTCTTGCCTGCCCCCAGAAACCCAGACAGAACAGTGACGGGTAAGCGGCTTGTCGTTGAGTGCATGCGTTCCAATCTCCTTTATTGCTAATGATATTGTATTCGCATTAGTAAATCGGCACAATACCACCTACGCAAGAGGAGCTCTTGAAGGGCGAAAACTTTGGATTGCTATGGAACGAAAAACTCGACAGCATCAAGCCATCTACGACGTGATCGTTGGCGCTCATCGTCCGTTGCTAGCCCATGAGGTCTTGGCTCTGGCTACGGAGGTGGTGCCTCGGTTATCTCTGGCGACGGTTTACCGAAACATCAAAACGCTGCAAGACGAAGGCAGCATCAAGGCGGTCGTGTTGCCAGGGCAGAATCCACGCTATGAGCTAGCAAGTCGCTCGCACCATCATCATTTCCAGTGTCGTCAGTGCGAACGGGTTTTTGATCTCGAGGCTTGCCCGGGTAATCTAGACAATTTAGCCCCTTCTGGATTCATGGTCGAAGAGCACGAAATCATCCTCTACGGACGATGTAGTGGGTGCATCGACGCCGGCCTCTCACACAACGAAAACGCCCAGTGATCTCGTTGGGGTTGTAAAAGAAGATCGTAGGGTTGATGCCGGAAGCCAGCATGGCCTCCATGACCTGGCCCGAACATGGCGCGCAGGAGGAATGCAGCAGCACCTTGTCGTGACCGCCGGGCAGAGGAAGCGGCGTGCGTTCGACGGGGGTGCTTACGCTTGTTGGGCTCCTTGGGGATAGGCAATCACGGAAGCGCTGACCACGGCATGCGCGGGCTGGCGAGCCAGTTCGATGAAGGCGCGCACATAGTCGATAGTGGTGTCTGCCTCGCGCGTGCCCAGGAAGATTTGCTTGGCAATGCCGCGCGGCCCCAGTCGCACGGGCACCACATTCATTCTGGTCGCGTATTCGTCGACCAGCCATCGCGGCAAAGCCGCCACGCCACGGCCGCTGGCCACCATTTGCACCATGATGTCAGTGTGAATTACGACTTGGACAAGCTGCTTGCCAGATTGACACCTCCTCAGTGAGGCTGATATCAGCACACCGAAGAAATGGGTTGAGATAGGCGGCGCTTGCGCCCAAGTGACTGCATCGAGTCCTGCCTGAAACAAATCGCCTTCGGACGGTTTTTTGCTTGTTTTTGCTCTCGGTCGCCACCGCTACAGGAGTAGCCAACCACAACCCACCGCTTCTAAACCCGCGCCAGCAAAGGAAGTGGCCTCGAGAACGCTCGCGTGACCACCAGAGAAAACGGAGAACAGAGAGGCGTCGGCGGGGGCAAAACCGCCGCCTTCGCAGGGGAGGGGCTCGCGAGGCCAAGCCCGGAAACCGCGCCAACACTGGGGGAACGGGCAAAAAAAATCCCAACCGATAAGGGTTGGGATTTTGGGTATTGGTGGATCCGGCGGGAATCGAACCCGCGTCCGAAAGTCCTCTACAGGCAGTTCTACATACTTAGTCCGGTCATTTGGTTTTAACCCTTGCGACGCCGGCCGAACAGGCTGCGCTTAGGCGATCCACCTTGGTTTTAGCGTTGCGTCAAGTGGCCCGGCGCATTGCGATTTTCCTGAGATTACCGTACTGCCGGTGTTACCCGGCCCAACCCGGAAACTGGCTGGTGTACGGTCCGGCCTTAGGCGGCCAGAGCGAAACGCTCGTCGTTGGCGTTTATTAATTTCCAGTAGATTTACGAGGGAACTGGTCCTCGGTATGCCCTGCTCCGCTTCGCGACCCCCGTCGAAACCAGGTCGGACCCAGAGGTTGTCACAGTAGCAGAAAATATTGATAAAGCAATATTTCTACCGTGTCAGGTGCTGCATCAGGTCGTGCGGGGTGGCTAATTGGTATTCGGCGCGCCAGGTTTCGGGCCGGTCGTCGGGCCCCAAATAGCCCCAAGCAGCAATGGCGCAGGGCATTCCGACGGCGTGGGCGGCGATGACATCGCGTTCGGCATCGCCGATATAGAGGCAGTCGGCGGGACTGACGCCGGCAATTTGGCAGGCAAGGCGCATGGGCGCCGGGTCGGGTTTGGGCTGGGCAGCGCTGTCTCCGCTGACGATACAGACAGCGCGGTGGCGCAAGTTCAGGTGGTCAAGCAGCGGTTCGGTGAAGCGGGCCGGTTTGTTGGTCACAATGCCCCAGCTTTGGCCGTGCTGTTCCAGGTGGGCCAGGCATTCTTCCAGTCCGGCGAATAGGCGGCTGGCTTGGTAGCGCGTGGCTTCGTACAGATCGAGGTATTCGCGGCGCAGGTTGGTAAAGGTGGGGTCGGTGGGCGTTAGGCCGAAACCTAGTCCAAGCAGGCCGGGGGTGCCGTGCGAGGCGACGGGGCGGATGGCGTCTGGGCTAAGCGTGGGCCGGCCGTGGCGGGTAAGGAGCTGATTAAGGGCGGCGGCAAGGTCGGGGGCGGTATCGACCAGGGTGCCGTCGAGGTCAAAGAGGAGGCAGTTCGGGTGCGGGGGCATGGTGGGTTATTCGCTGCGCAGGGCAGTAACGGGGTCAAGACGGGCGGCGCGCCGGGCGGGCAGGACGCCGGCCAGAAGACCGATGACGAGGGCGATGCCTTCGGCCAGGAGGATAAATTTCAGGGGGGTGTGGACAGGGAGCATGGGTAGGGCAAAGTGTAGGACTTGGGCGAGGGCGATTCCCAGGCTCAGCCCAAGCAGACCGCCCAGGGCGGCTAGCGCAATCGCCTCACTCAAAAAGAGGCTGAGGATGGCGCGGTAGGTGGCTCCCAGGGCCTTCAGCAGACCGATTTCCGCGGTGCGTTCAGAGACGGCGATGGTCATGAGGGTCAGGATGCCAACGCCGCCCACCAGCAGTGAGATGCCGCCCAAGGCGCCCACTCCGAGGGTGAGCATGTTGAGGATGTTGGACAGGGTCTTGAGCATTTCGGCCTGGGTGACGAGGGTGAAGTCTTCATGGCCGTGGCGCTTGATGAGTTGCTGGCGGATCGCCGCGCTGAGTTCAGCCGAAGAGCGGCTGGGGGCGTAGGCGAGATCAATGCTTTCCAGGCTTTCGCGGTTGAAGAGTTCGAGGGCGCGCGAGGCTGGGATCATGACGGTGTCGTCGAGGTCCATGCCAAGAAAATGGCCTTGGGGCGCCATCACGCCGATAACCCGGTAGAGATGGCCGCCAATGCGCAGGCGCGCGCCCAGAGGGGTGGCCTCGCCAAATAGTTCGGTTTTCAGCTTGCTGCCGAGGACGGCGTAGGCCGGGGCCTGGCCCGTATCGGCGGGCAGAAAGCGGCCGACGCGCACCTGGCCCTTGAAGACCTGCGGCATTTGCGCGCTGGTGCCCCAGATCAGGGTGCGTCGCACCCGGCCATTGGCCTCGACTTCGGCATTGCCGGTGGCGGAGGGGGTGCTGGCGACTATGCCTGGCAGGCGGGCAATGGCGCTGGCGTCTTCCAGACTGAGGGGGCGGGCGCTGCTGGGCAGACCGGGGGGGCCGCCGCCGGTGCGGGTCTTGCCGGGCGTGATGGTGATGATGTGGGTGCCAAACTGGGTGAATTCATTTAGCACGAAGCGGTGGATGCCTTCTCCGATCGAGGTCAGCAGAATGACGGCGGCAATGCCGACGGCGATGCCGAGCAGGGTCAAAAAGCTCTGCATCCGTCGGGCGGTCAGGGCGTGCAACGCAAAGCGCAGAAGGTCCGGGCTAGGCATGGCGCATCAGGGCCTCGACCGGGTTCAGGCGGGCTGCCTTGCGGGCGGGCAGGGCGCCGAACAGCAGGCCGGTAGAAAGGGCGGTGACCAGCCCGGCAATAACCGCCCAGTCGGGGGGCCAAGTCGGAAATTCAGGAAAACTAAGGCGCAGGATCCAGGCCCCGCCGTGGCCCAGGGCCAGACCGAACAAGGCACCCACGCTAGAGAGGAGGGCGGCCTCGGCCAGGAAGGCCAGGCGAATATGCCGGGCCGTCGCGCCCAGGGCCTTCAGCAGGCCAATCTCTTGGGTGCGTTGGGCCACCGCTACCAGCATGACATTCATGATCAGGATGCCGGCGACGGCCAGGCTGATGGCGGCGATACCGGCGACGGCCAGGGTCAACGCTTTGAAGAGGCGGTCAAAGGTCCCCAATATGGCGTCCTGGCCGATGACGGTGACATCCTCCTCGCCCCGGTGGCGGATCTTCAGGATCTCAGTCACCTGTTCTTTGGCCGCGTCAATGTCGGCCCGCCGGCGGGCCTCGACCAGTATGCGAAACAGGGAGTAGGTATTAAACAGGGATTGCGCCAGGCTGACTGGGACAAAAACCAGTTCGTCGCTGTTCATACCCATACCCTGACCGCTGGGGGCTAGCACGCCAATGACGCGCAGGCGGCGGTCGCCGATCTGGATCCACTGGCCGAGGGCCGAGCCGGTCAGGCCGGCAAACAGTTCGCCATGAACCTTGGCCCCAAGGACGGCGACGGGCGTGGCGCGTTGCCAATCGGTTTCGGGCAGAAAGTGCCCTTCGGCCAGGCGGTAATGCCGGATGGCCAGCATCTCGGTGACGGTCCCGGCAACCAGGACCGGCCGGGTGCGGCCCTGGGCGTTGGCCTCTGAATTGCCGACCACAAGGGGGGCGACGAGGCGGACGGCTGGGCTCCGCCGCAGGGCGTGGGCATCGTCGACGGTAAGGTCGCGCGGGGTCTTGGTAATGACCGTGGCGGGGCTAAACCCGCCGGTGGCAGAACGGCCGGGCAGAACCAGGATGAGGTTGCTGCCCATGGAGGCAAACTGGTTGACCACATACTGGCGGGCGCTGTCGCCCAGGGCGGTCAGCACGATGACGGCGGCGACGCCAATGGCCATGGCCAGGACGGACAAGGCGCTGCGGAGCGGGTAGCCGAGGGCGGCAGCGCGGGCAAAGCGGAAGAGGTCGACTGTTTGCACGGGCCGGTTCAGCGCGCGCCAGCGCTGTCACTGCGCAGAAGGCCGTCTTCCATCGCCAGTTGGCGGGGGGCGCGGCGGGCCATGTGGGGGTCGTGCGTGACGATGATCAGGGTCATGCCGTTGGCGTGCAGACCTTCAAGCAGGCGCGACACCTCTTCGCCGGTCGCCCGATCAAGGTTGCCGGTGGGTTCGTCAGCGAGGAGCAGGGCCGGTTGCATGATGGTGGCGCGGGCAATGGCGACGCGCTGGCGTTGGCCGCCGGATAGTTGATCAGGGCGGTGGCGGGCGCGGTCTGCAAGCCCCAGACTGGCCAGTGCTTGGGCGACGCGTTCGGCCCGTTCGGGCGCGGGGATGCCCGCCAGGATCAGGGGCAGGGCGATGTTGTCGGCGGCGCTCAGGCGCGGCACCAAGTGAAAGCTCTGGAACACAAAACCGATCTGCCGCGAGCGCAGGCGAGCCTGTTCGTCGTCGGACAGGGTGGTGACAGCGCGGCCGTCAAATTCATACGCACCCCGGTCGGGCCGGTCAAGCAGGCCGATCAGGTTCATGAGGGTGGATTTTCCAGAACCCGAGGGCCCGGTGACGGCACAATATTCGCCGCGCCCTATGGTCAAGTTCAAGCCTTGCAAGGCGTGTACGGTGCTGTCACCCAGATGAAAACTGCGCTCGATGGCAGTAAGCTGAATCAGCGGGGTGGGCATCAGGGCTGGGCTGGGCTGGGGGCGGCGGCACGGGCCAGGGCGCCGGCCTTGACGCCGTCTCGGTCGAGCGAGGTGACCACCTGGTCGCCGGGCTTGAGTCCGGCCAGAACCTCGGCGTATTCCCAATTGGCCATTCCGGTGCGGATCGCGCGCGTTTCTAGGCGGTGGGTCTGCGGGTTCAGGAGGAGTACCTGGCGGCCTTCCTGAATGGCTGAGGCGGGAAGGCGCAGGACGGCGTCACGACGGTCGAGCAGGACTTCGACATCGGCGCTATAGCCGACCAGCAGTTTCTGGGCCTCGGCGGGGGCGTCGAAACCAATTTCGATCTCGACCGTGCGCGATTGTTTTTCGACGGCCAGAACATAGGGCGCCACGCGCCGCACGCGGCCTTTCAAGGTCACGCCGGGGAGGGCGTCAAAAGTGAGGCGGGCGGGCTGTCCGGGGCGGATGCGCGGGGCGTCGATCTCATCCATCGGGGCCTTGACATACAGACACCGGGTGTCGATGAGGTCGATGGCGGGCGGGGTGGAAATGCCGGGCGGCGAGGGGGTCGAATATTCGCCCAGCTCGCCGACAATTTTCGCCACGATGCCGGCAAAGGGCGCTACGAGGGTGGTGCGGCCGTGTTCAGCCCGGGTGACGGCCAACTTGGCCTCGGCTTGCGTGATGTCGGCGCGGGCGGTGAGGCAGGCCTTGCTGCGCGCCTCGGCCTCGGTGCGGGCGGCTTCTTCCTTGCTCTCGGAGACAAAGCCTTGGGCCCGCAGGCGGGTTTGCCGCTGGGCTTCGCGTTCGGCATTCCCGGCCTGCGCGCAGACCTCGTCCATGCGCCGCCGGGCGAGTTCAACTTGGGTGTTGGCTAGCGTGGTTTGGGCGGTCTGGTCGTCGTTCCAGAGCCGTAACAGGGGCTGACCGGCCGTGACGCTGTCGCCTTCCTTGACGCCTAGCCAGACGATACGGCCCCCGGCCAGGGTAGAAAGGCGGGTGCGGCGACAGGCCTCAACGCTGCCGGCGCGGGTGTTTGAGACGGTAGCTTCGACCGGGCCGAGGCTGACCGTGTGGACCATGACGGCGATGGGCTCCGGGCGGGTTTGCCACCAAATGCCGGCGGCACTCAGAGCGAGCAGCGTTACGGTGATCAGTGGGGTGCGCCTGCGTTTTATCCCGGTTTTGCTCGTGGTCGTCATTATGGGCAATGGGTGCGATCTTTGTGCCGGGATTGGCTCTAGCGATGCGGACGCACACCCCAAAAGGCCATGGGGCGGCCAGCGGGTTTGCCCATCAAGGTGTCGTTACGCATGACAACGCGGCCGCGAATGAGGGTGGCAATGGGCCAACCATGAACGGTCATGCCGTCATAGGGAGTCCAGTTGGCGCGGCTGGCAATCCAGCGATTTTCGATGCGCCGCTTGGCTTGCAGATCGACTACGCTGAAATCGGCGTCATAGCCCAGCGCAATGCGGCCCTTGCCGGCAATGCCGAAGATGCGGGCTTGCCCGGCACTGGTGAGATCGACCAGCCGTTCCAGACTAAGCCGCCCCTGGTGAACATGTTCGAGCATGATGGGTAAAAGGGTCTGCACGCCGGTCATGCCGCTGGGCGACTGGGGGTAGGGCTGGGCCTTTTCCTCGAGGGTATGCGGGGCGTGGTCGCTGCCGAGGACATCGACGGTGCCGTTGCGCACGCCTTCCCACAGCGCGGCTTGGTGGGCGGCGTCGCGCACCGGCGGGTTCATCTGCGCTAGGGTGCCGAGCCGTTCGTAACACTCTGGCGCGCTTAAGGTCAGGTGATGCGGCAGGGCTTCGACCGTGACGCGCTGTTTGTGGTCGGCCAAAAAGCGTATTTCTTCGGCGCTGCTAATGTGCAGAATATGCAGCAGGCGGCCGGTTTTTTGGCCGAGCGCAACGATGCGGCGGGTGGCATTGAGGGCACTTTCGACATCACGCCAGACGGGATGGTCGCGCACCGCGCCGGAGCTCTGGGCAATTCCCTTGCGTTCCTTGAGGCGGGCCTCGTCTTCGGCATGGATGGCGACACGACGCTGGCCGCTGCGCAGAATGCGTTCTAGCACTCCATCGTCGTCGGCGAGCAGGTCCCCAAAGGAACTGCCCATGAAGACCTTGACGCCTGAACAGCCGGGCAGGTTTTCCAGTTCGGCCAGATGTTCAGCGTTGACGGCCGAACCGCCCATGTAAAAGGCGTGTTCGCACCAAGCGCTGTGCGCCGCCGAGGCTAGTTTGGCGTTGAGATCGGCCGCCGTCAGGGTGAGCGGATTGGTGTTGGGCATTTCGAACACACCGGTGACGCCGCCCAGCACCGCACCACGGGTGCCCGATTCGATGTCTTCCTTGTGAGTGAGACCCGGTTCGCGGAAATGCACTTGGCTGTCGATGACGCCGGGCAGAATGTGCAAGCCACGCGCGTCAAAGGTCTCGGCCGCGGTCCAGGCGCGTAAATCCCCCAAGCCGACGATCTTGCCATCACGACAGGCGATGTCGATGCCCTCGCGGCCATTGGGCGTCATTGCCGTCCCGCCTTGGATCAGGAGGTCAGCGCGGCGTTCGGGTGCGGTCATGAGGCGTCCTTGTGGTGGAGAAGAGAGGCGGCGCAGGGTGCGATTCTATTTTATGCTGGTTTACGCAAAAAAGATCGCGCCGTGGGCTGCGCTCCTAGCCGCACCGCGTTGTTAGAATCAGGTTCATGAAAATTCCCGAGATTCGCTCCGACCAATCCGTCGAACTCCTGCAGGCCCTGCATATTCTGACCCGTGATGGCAAGCTCAATCAGGATAGCCGCCGCAAGCTGAAGCAGGTTTATCACTTGTACAACTTTATCGCACCGCTACTGACCGAGGTCATGGCGCGGCGCGGCGATCTGACGCTGGTCGATCATGGCGCTGGTAAATCTTACCTTGGCTTCATCCTTTACGATCTGTATCTGCGGGCCCAGGCGACCGGGTCTGTTTTTGGCATTGAGACGCGGCCCGAATTGATTCGCAATGCGGAAGACTTGGCCAAGCGCGCCGGTTTTTCGCGAATGCAGTTTTTGAACCTCAGCGTCGAGGCTTCAATTTCTGCCGCAGAACTGCCGGCGACGGTTGATATCGTTACCGCGCTGCATGCCTGCAACACGGCGACCGATGACGCGATTCGCTTTGCACTGGCCAAGGAGGCGCAACACATTGTCTTGGTGCCGTGCTGCCAGGCCGAGGTGGCTGCGGCATTGCGGCAGAACAAGGCGACGACCCTGGCGGCAAGTGCTCTGGCTGAGCTGTGGCGTCACCCGATCCACACGCGCGAATTTGGCAGTGTGGTCACCAATGTATTGCGTTGCCTGCAACTTCAGGCCCACGGTTATCAGGTGACAGTGACGGAACTGATTGGCTGGGAGCATTCGCTGAAAAACGAGCTCATCATCGCCAGCCGCACCGGGCAGTGCCGTGGGGATGCGCGGCAGCGGCTGGAAGCGATCCTCGAGGCGCTGCATCTGCAGGACTTGCGGCCGCGTTTTTTGGGTACTGACGCTTAGCGCTTAAGCGATAAACCCACGGCCGCGCAGCTTTTCAGCAATTTCCGGAATCACTGCCGTGTCGTCGATGGTGGAAGGTACGGTGTATTCCTTGCCATTGACCAGCCGGCTCAGGGTATTGCGTAGGGTCTTGCCCGACCGTGTCTTGGGTAAACGGGCCACGACGACAGTGTCCTTGTAGCAGGTGATGGCGCCGATCTGGTCGCGAATCAGGGCAACGAGTTGCTTTTGCACCTCGTCCTCGCTGAGCGTCACGCCCCCCTTCAGGACGACCAGACCCATTGGCACTTGGCCTTTGAGATCATCCGCGCGGGCGATGACCGCACATTCAGCCACGGCGGCGTGGTTGGCGATGACTTCTTCGATCTCGCCGGTGGACAGGCGATGGCCGGCGACATTGATCACATCGTCGACCCGGCCCATGACGAACACATAGCCATCGGCATCGATATAGCCGCCATCGCCGCTGGCGTAATAGCCGGGGAAGAAGTTGAGATAACTCTGACTAAAACGCCTGTCATCGCCCCAGATGCGATTGAGACAGGCCGGCGGCAGCGGTAGTTTGAGGGTAATGTAGCCTTGACTGCCACGCGGCACCGGCTGGCCGTTGTCATCGAGAATTTGCACATTAAAACCCGGCGTCGGCACGGTCGAGGAACCCAGCTTGACGAGCATCGGTTCGATGCCGCGCGGGTTGGCGGTGATGGCCCAGCCCGTTTCGGTTTGCCACCAGTGATCAATGACGGGCTTGGCGCTGGTTTGCATCAGCCATTCTTGGGTCGGTGGGTCAAGGCGCTCGCCGGCCGAAAAAATCGTTTTTAGGGCGTCAAGCGGATATTGGTGCATGAGCGCGCCGGTTGGGTCTTCCTTCTTGATGGCGCGGAAGGCCGTCGGTGCGGTGAACAGCGATTTCACGCCATATTCGGCGCAGACCCGCCAGAGTGCCCCGGCGTCCGGGGTCAGCACCGGCTTGCCCTCATACACAACGGTCGTGCAACCTTGCAGCAACGGACCGTAGACGATGTAGGAATGGCCAACCACCCAGCCGACATCGGAACTGGCGAAGAACACCTCACCGGGGGCGGTGTCGTAGATGGCTGACATGCTGTATTTGAGGGCCACGGCATGGCCACCGTTTTCGCGTACTACGCCTTTGGGTTTGCCGGTGGTGCCGGAGGTATAGAGGATATAAAGCGGATCGGCGCCGCTGACCGGCGTACAGCCGACCGGCTCGGCGGCGGCGAGCAAGGTTGTCCAGTCGTGGTCGCGGCCAGCGATGAGGGTGGCGGGCAGGGCTGGCCGCTGAAAGATGACGCAGCCTTGGGGTGCGTGCTGGGCTAGTTCCAGAGCGCGGTCGAGGAGGGGTTTGTATTCGATGCGGCGAGTGACCTCGATGCCGCATGAGGCTGACAGGATGAGCTTGGGCGTTGCATCATCAATGCGCAGGGCCAGTTCGGGGGCGGCAAAACCTCCAAACACGACCGAATGGATGGCGCCCAGACGCGCCACGGCAAGCATGGCGATGACGGCCTCGGGGATCATGGGCATGTAGATAATGACGCGGTCGCCTTTGACCACGCCGAGCTGGGCCAACATCCCGGCCGTCCGCGCCACTGCGTCGGTCAGTTCGGCATAGGTGTAACGCGCCTTGTTGCCGGTGACTGGTGAGTCGTAGATCAGTGCCGTCTGTGCGCCGCGCCCGGTCTCGACATGATGGTCGAGTGCCATGTAGGCCGTATTCATCTGGCCATCGGCAAACCAGTAGCCGATGCCCTGGGCGTCGGTTTTGAGGATCTGCTCGGGAAATTTGAACCATGGCAATTGTTTGGCCTGGTCGCGCCAAAAACCCTCGGGGTCGTGCATCGAACGGTCAAACTCGGTTTGGTAGCGCATGATCGTCTCCGGGGCGTTGGCTAGGGCGGTGGGCTAATTAATGCAGAACAGGTCCATGAAGCGGTGTACCGGCGTGGCCTCAAGCTGGGTTTGATCCAGGCATAAGGTCATGATGGTCTGACAGTGCTGCTCGGGGAAGCGGGTGCGCAGGTTGGCGAGGAACTTTTGTTCCAGCACCGGGATACCCTCGGCGCGGCGCCGCCGGTGGCCGATTGGGTATTCGACGGCGATTTTTTCGGTGCAACTACCATCCTTGAAGAACACCTGAATGGCGTTGGCGATCGAGCGCTTGTCGGGTTCCAGATAGTCGCGGCTGTATTGCGGGTCCTCGACGATCTCCATCGTGTCGCGCAGTTTGTCGATCATCGGGTGGGCGGCGTGGAAGGCGTCTTCGTAGTGCTCGGCGACCAGATTGCCGGTGATGAGCGGCACGGCGATGATGTATTGCAGGCAATGGTCACGGTCGGCGCTATTGGCTAGCGGCCCGACCTTGGAGATGATGCGGATGGCGGATTCGTGCGTTGTAACCACAATACGCTCGATCTCGTTCAGACGATCCTTGACTTGTGGGTGCAGGCGCACGGCCGCCTCGCAGGCAGTTTGCGAGTGGAACTCGGCCGGGAACGAAATCTTGAACAGGATTTGCTCCATCACATAACTGCCATAAGGCTGGGCCAGCTTGAAACTGCGCTGCGCGGCGGGTTTGATCTGCTGATCTTTATTGGTTTTGGTAAACAGCACATCGTAAAAACCCCACTGTGGCGCTGTCAGCACGCCGGGAATTCCCATCTCGCCTGCCATCGTCATCATCGCCAGACGCACGGCGCGCGAGGTGGCATCGCCCGCTGCCCAGGATTTACGCGAACCGGCGTTGGGCGCGTGGCGGTAAGTGCGCAGGGCCTGACCGTCAACAAAGGCCTGTGACAGGGCGTCGATGACCTGGGCCTCGGTGCCGCCGAGGAGGCGGGTGACAACTGCGACTGAGGCGATCTTGACCAGAATCACATGGTCGAGACCCACCCGGTTGAAACTATTCTCCAGGGCCAGCACGCCCTGGATCTCGTGGGCCTGGATCATGGCGGTCAGTACAGTGCGCATCGGCAGCGGGGCTTCGCCCGCGGCGACCCGGCATCGCGACAGGTAGTCGGCCACGGCCAGGATGCCGCCCAGATTGTCGGAGGGGTGGCCCCATTCGGCGGCCAGCCAGGTGTCGTTGTAATCCAGCCAGCGCACCATGGCGCCGATGTCCCAAGCCGCCTTGACCGGGTCGAGTTCGTGCGAGGTGCCCGGCACGCGGGCGCCATGCCGGACCGTGGTGCCCGGCACGATCGGACCGAGATGTTTGGTGCATTCGGGAAAGCGCAGCGCCAGGAGGCCGCAGCCAAGGGTGTCGATCAGACAACTGCGCGCGGTGTCGTACGCTTCCTGTGAGGGGAGGTCGGGCTTGCACACATAGTGGGCGATATCAACCAGCACTTGATCGGGGGCTGGGCGATTGTTGAGGTCTACATTGGTACTCATGGGGTTCTTTCGGAGTGGCGTTGCTGATTTAGCGTTGTGCGAGGGGGACCCAGGGTCGATTTTCCGGGCCGGTGTAGTGCGCGCTGGGGCGGATGATCTTGCCGTCCTGACGCTGCTCGATCACATGTGCGCCCCAGCCGGTGACGCGGGCGATGACGAACAAGGGGGTGAACATGGCGGTCGGCACGCCCATTTGGTGATAGGAGACGGCCGAAAACCAGTCGAGATTGGGAAACATCTGTTTCATCTCCCATAGCACGGACTCCAGACGCACGGCGATGTCGAACAGGCGCCGGTCGCCGTTTTCGTCGGACAGCCCCTGCGCTACGCGTTTGATGACCTCATTGCGCGGGTCGGCAAGGGTGTACACCGGGTGGCCAAAGCCTGTGATGATCTCCTTCTTGGCCACGCGCTCGCGGATGTCGGCCTCGGCCTCGGCGGCGTCGGTATAACGATCCTGGATGCGGAAGGCCTCCTCGTTGGCGCCGCCGTGTTTGGGACCGCGCAGGGCGCCGATGGCGGCCGTGAGGCACGAATGGAGATCGGAGTTTGTGCCGGCGACGACGCGGGCGGTGAAGGTTGAGGCATTGAACTCGTGCTCGGCGTAGAGGATCAGCGAGGTGTGCATGGCACGAATCCAGGACGAACGCGCTGCCTTGCCGTGCAGGAGATGCAGGAGATGGCCCGCCGTGGTGTCGTCCTCCGTCATCACCTCGATGCGCCGACCGGCCGTACTGTAGTGATGCCAGTACATCAGCATCGAGCCCAGGCTTGCCAGCAGACGGTCGATCGCATCCCGCGTACCGGCGCTGTCGCTGAGCGGTCCTTCTGGCTCACAGGTGCCCAACATGGAACACCCGGTGCGCAGCACATCCATGGGATGGGCGCTGGCGGGAATGCATTCCAGTACCTGCCTGACAGGCGGCGGCAAGCCTCGCAGCGCTTTGAGCTTGGCCTGGTAGGCGGCCAGCTCGGCGCGGTTGGGCAGGACGCCGTGGATCAAGAGATGAGCGATCTCTTCAAACTCGGCCTGTTCGGCAAAGTCGAGGATGTCGTAACCGCGGTAATGCAGGTCGTTGCCGGTGTGTCCGACGGTGCAGACGGCAGTATTGCCGGCGACCGTGCCGGATAGTGCGACGGATTTTTTAGCCTTCGTTGCAACGGTTTCGCTCATTGCGGGCCTCCTTCGGAAAACAGGCGATCGAGTTGTTGTTCAAAGGCGTGGTAGCCCAGGAAGTCGTATAAGGCCATGCGTGTCTGCATGTCGGGCACGACGGCTTGTTGGGTACCATCGGCCAGGATGTGTTGATAGACCTTGAGCGCGGCCTGGCTCATGGCCCGGAAGGCGGATAGCGGGTAGAGCACCAACTGCACGCCAACACCGGCCAGTTCCTGGGTCGTGAACAGCGGGGTGGCGCCAAACTCGGTAATGTTGGCTAGCACCGGGACAGTCACGGCGCGGGTAAATTCGGCGTACTGCTCGAGGGTGTTCATCGCTTCGGGGAAGATCATGTCGGCGCCGGCCTCAACGCAGGCCTGGGCACGCGCGATGGCGCTGGGCATGCCTTCCACCGCCAGGGCGTCGGTGCGGGCCATGATCACAAAACTTGGGTCAACTCGGGCATCCACGGCGGCCTTGATGCGGTCGACCATTTCGCTCTGCGTGACGATGGCCTTGTTGGGCCGATGGCCGCAGCGTTTTTGCATCACCTGGTCTTCGATATGGAAACCTGCCGCCCCGGCTTGCGCGATCTCGCGGGTGGCGCGGGCAATGTTGAAGGCGCCGCCCCAGCCGGTGTCGATGTCCACCAGCAACGGCAGATCGCTGGCGGCGGTGATGCGGCGCGTGTCTTCGCATACATCATGCAGGGTGGTGATACCCAAATCCGGAATGCCGAGCGACGATGCGGCCACCCCGCCGCCAGACAGATAGAGCGCCTTGTGCCCGGTTTTTTGGGCCAGGATCGCGGCGTAGGCGGTGACGGCACCAACGACCGCTAAGGGGTGATTTTCGCTGACGGCTTGCCGTAGTTTCTGACCGGGTGTGCTCATGATTTTATCTTTCGTGGAACGGATGCGGAGTGTTCTTCCGCGTCGATCATGGTGCGGATGCTTTGCCAGGCCCCGTGGATGTGTCGACGCATCAATAACTCGGCGAGTTCGCCATCGCGTGCGGCCAGCGCCTCGACAATGTGGCGATGCTGCGCCAGGGCCTGGCGCGGGCGCTGCGCATTGCGGCTGGAGCGGTAGCGACACATGCGCAGCAGCTGGTATTGCTCGCCATCGAGCAGATTCATCAGCAGGGTGTTGCGGCTGCCACGCACGATCAGGTGGTGAAAATCCAGATCGCCTTCGCTTTGGGCATAGATTTGGCCGCCGTGTTCCTCGATTTGCTGTTCGTGTTGCGCCAGCAGATCCTGCAACTGCTGAATTTCGGCAGCCGTCATGGCGTGCGCCGCCAGACGGCAGGCCATGCCTTCCAGCGCCTCGCGCACGGCGTACAGTTCGGCGAGGGTCTTGCGGTCAAGAACAATAACGCGCGCTCCGGCATTGGGAATGCGGCTGACCAGCCGTTGACCTTCCAGCTGGCGCAGGGCCTCGCGCAGGGGGCCGCGGCCCATGCCGTAGCGTTCGGCCAGCTCGGCCTCGTTAAGCTTTTGACCCTGCGCTAGCTCGCCCGTGATGATCGCCTGGGCCAAGCGATTGGCAGCGGTATCGGCAAGGGTTTTAGGATGGCTCATGGCTAGGCGTTAATATTGTCGACAAACTTTCCGACAATGTAACACCATTAGCCGACATAAGGGCTGCTAATCGGAATATTGTCGACAATAATATTGCGGGCCTGCCTGCTGCACGTCATTTTTATTGCATCGAACCCGCTGGGTTGGCCGATTAAAGGCCTTGCGGCTACCCCGCTAGTCCGTCCGGGAGCGTGACTTGTTCGATGCGGCTGGAGGCGGCACCGTGGGCCAGGGTCAAAGTTACCCGGTCGCCGGGCTGGAGTTGTTCGGCTGTGCTCACAATCCGGTTTTGCCGATCGCGCACGATGCTGTAGCCGCGGCCGAGAACGGCCTCGGGGTTGAGTTGGCGAAGTTGCGCCGCAAGACCGGCGCAGGCGCTTTGCCCTGCGGCGATCTGGTGCTTGAGTTGGGCGCGGAGGCGTTGTTGCAGGGTGCTGACATGGATGGCTATAGCCCCCGATGGCCCGGGCTCCGGGCGCTGGGTGTGGAGGCGAAATCCGGCGTGGCGGAGTTGCTGTTGGGTCTTTGAAAAGCGGTTCCGGGTGGCATTTCCCAGCCGTTGGATCAGGTGCTGGAGGTGCTGGTTTTGCGCTTCGAGACGGTTGGCGGGATGTTGCAGGCGGCGGCCGGCCAAGTCGAGGCGTTGTCCCAACTGTTCCAGGCGTCGCTGTTGGGCGCGCTGCAGGCGGCGCGTATGGGCGTCGAGCTGTTCGCGCAAGGCCTGGCCGTTGGGCGTGGCCAGTTCAGCCGCCGCCGTGGGCGTGGGGGCACGCAGGTCGGCGACAAAATCAGCGATGGTGAAATCGGTCTCATGGCCGACGCCACTGACCACGGGGATGGGGCTGGCGGCGATGGCTCGGGCCAGCCCCTCGTCGTTGAAGGCCCAGAGATCTTCAAGGCTGCCGCCACCCCGCACCAGAAGCAGTACCGCGCATTCGGCGCGCCGGATGGCGGCTTGTAGCGCGGCGACCAGTTGTGCTGGCGCGGTTTCGCCTTGCACCGGGCTGGGGTAGAGGATGACGCGGGCGGCTGGCCAGCGGCGTTGCAAGGTGGTGACGACATCGCGCAGGGCGGCCGCTCGGGGTGAGGTGATCACGCCAATGCTGCGCGGATACGCGGGCAGGGCGCGTTTGCGGGTGGCGGCAAACAGGCCTTCGCCTTCCAGCCTGGCCTTGAGTTTTAGAAAGGCCTCAAACAGGTTGCCCATCCCGGCCCGGCGCATTGCTTCGACCGCCAGCTGAAATTCACCGCGTGGTTCATACAGCGTGGCCTGGGCGCGCACTTCGATCTGCTGGCCGTTGGCGGGGACGAAATCGACCCCTTGGTTGCGCCCCCGAAACATCGCGCAACGCACGCTGGCGCTGGCGTCCTTGAGGGTGAAATACCAATGGCCGGAGGGCGCTCGGGTCAGGTTCGAAATTTCGCCAGATATCCAGCACGAGGCCACGCCGCGTTCAATCGCAACGCGCACGGCCCGGTTGAGGGCAGAGACGGGGAGGACGGGCGGAAGAGCGTTAGTCAATGAGAGGGAATACGGATTTACTGACCGCCATGAATACGATCCAGCCGAAGCAGGCGAGGGCGGCAACGAAGGCGGATTTGCTGCCGCGTTTTAAAGCGATGCTGCCAAGGCCGATGTAGGCCAGCAACGCAACGATCTTGCCAACCAGCCAGGGACTTTCGAGCGGATTGAGGTCTGCCACGACGAGCATGGCGATGGCCGCCGAGAGCAGGAAGGTGTCGTTGGTGTGGGGGGCAAGCCTGATCCACCGCGCTTGGAGTCGCTCTGGCGTGGTGAAGCGCCACCATCCGCGCAGGAGAAACAGGCTGAGTGAGACGACGACGGTGAGGGCGTGAAGGTGTTTGAGCGCGGAATACATCTTAGTCGCCGCGGATGCGTTGAATCAGGCCAAGGGTGGAGCTGTCGTGCTTGCCGGGCTTGGTGCCGTGGAGTTCTGGCAGGATGACCTTTGCCAGTTGTTTGCCCAGTTCGACGCCCCATTGGTCGTAGCTATTGACATTCCACAGTACGCCTTGCACGAAGACCTTGTGTTCATACAAGGCGATCAGGCGACCCAGGGTGCGCGGCGTGAGTTTGCGATAGAGCAGGGAATTGGTGGGGCGATTGCCGGGGAAGACCTTGTGCGGGGCGAGCGCCTTGATTTCGGCGGGCTTACGGCCTTCTGCACTGAGTTCGGCCTTGACCTCCTCTAAGGTCTTGCCGCGCATCAGGGCTTCGGTCTGAGCGAGGAAGTTGGAGAGCAGAACGGCGTGCTGGCCATTGACATCGTTGTGTGACTCGCGACCGGCGATGAAGTCGCAGGGAATCAGGCCGGTGCCTTGATGGATCAATTGATAGAAGGCGTGCTGACCGTTGGTGCCGGGCTCGCCGAACAGGACCGGGCCGGTGGCGCAGGTGACGAGTTTGCCGTCACGGGTGACGCCCTTACCGTTTGATTCCATGTCGAGTTGTTGCAGGTAAGCGGGGAAGCGCGCCAGGCGTTGTTCGTAGGGCAACACGGCATAGGCTTGCGCGTCCCAAAAATTGCTGTACCAGAGGCCAAGCAGGGCCATCAGCACGGGCATGTTCTGGTCGAGCGGGGCCGTTTTGAAATGCGTATCCAGGTCGCACCCGCCGGCCAGCATTTCTTCGAAGGCGTCCATGCCAATGTACAGTGCGATGGGTAGGCCGATAGCGGACCACAGCGAATAGCGCCCGCCGACCCAATCCCAGAAACCGAACATGTTGGCCGGGTCGATGCCAAAGGCGGCGACCGCCTCGGCATTGGTGGAGACGGCGACAAAGTGTTTGGCGACTTGTTGGGGGTCTTGCGCGGTATCCAAAAACCAGGCGCGAGCCGCCTGGGCATTGAGCAGCGTTTCCTGGGTGGTGAAGGTTTTCGAAGCGACGATGAACAGGGTCGTGGCCGGGTCGAGGTCTTCCAGCGTATCAACTAACTGGCTGGGATCGACATTGGAGACAAAGTGGGCGCGAATGTTGCCGCCATAAGGTTTCAATGCCAGACAGGCCATGGCAGGGCCCAGGTCGGAACCGCCAATGCCGATGTTGACCACATCGGAGATGGGCTTACCGCTATAGCCCTTCCATTTGCCGGTACGCACGCGATCGGCGAAGCCGCGCATCTGCTCTAGCACCCTGCCGATAGCGGGCATGACATCGATACCGTCAACCTGCACGGGGCTCTTGCCGCGCAGGGCCGTGTGCAGGACGGCGCGCCCTTCGGTGTGGTTGATTTTCTCGCCACTGAACAGGGCGTCGCGTAGCGTTTCGACCTTGGCCTCTTTGGCTAGCTTGAGCAAGAGCTTCAGGGTTTGCGGGCGAATCAGATTTTTTGAGTAGTCGAGCAGGAAGGTCTCATCGGCATCATCCAGTGCCAATGAATAACGCTCGTTGCGTTTCTTGTCGCGGGCGAAGAGGTCGCGGAGGTGCAGGTTTTTCCAGGCGGCGCGCTCATCCTTGAGGGCTTTCCAGGTGGGACTTTGGGTTAGTTTCAGGGTGTTTTTTGAACGGGGTGCGAGGGATGCAGTCATGACGGGTCTGTGATTAAGCGATCTGCAGGATGATGCCAGACAATGGCGGCAAGGTGATGACAAGGGAGTGCGGCATGCCCATCCAGGGTTGGGGTTGGCTTTCGATGCCGGCCCCGTTGCCCTGGTTTGAGCCGCTGTAATAGGCTGAGTCGCTATTAAACAACTCGCGCCAATGACCGGCCAATGGACAGCCAACGCGGTAGCCTTGGCGGAGCACGGGGGTGAAGTTGAAGGCGCAGAGAACGGTGCCGCCGTTGCGGTCGCGACGCAGGAAGGAGAGGATGGACTGGTCGGCATCGTGGCAGTCGATCCAGGCAAAACCCTCATGGCTAAAGTCGAGCTCGTAGAGGGCGGGAGTGTCGCGATAAAGACGGTTAAGGTCGCGGCTACAGCGTTGTACCCCTTCGTGCCAATGCAGTCGCAGGCTGGACCAGTCGAGTTCGCGGCCTTCTGACCATTCGCGGCCCTGAGCTAGTTCGTTGCCCATGAAATTGAGTTTTTTGCCGGGCGATGCGATCTGGTAGGTCAGCAACAGGCGCAGGTTGGCAAATTGCTGCCAGGCATCGCCAGGCATCTTGCCGAGTAGCGAGCCCTTGCCGTGCACGACCTCGTCATGGGAGAAGGGCAGGACGAAGTTTTCGGAATAGGCGTAGAGCTGGCCAAAGGTGAGATGACTGTGGTGATAGCGTCGGAACACCGGGTCGAGGTGCAGATAGGCCAGGGTGTCGTTCATCCAGCCCATGTTCCATTTCATCGAGAAGCCCAGGCCACCGACATAGGTCGGGCGCGACACCATCGGCCAAGAGGTGGATTCTTCGGCAAGGGTCAGGGCGCCGGGGAAGGCCTCGTGCACCATGGCGTTCATCTCGCGCAGGAAAGCAATGGCCTCCAGGTTTTCGCGGCCGCCATATTGGTTGGGGATCCACTCGCCGGCGCGGCGTGAATAGTCCAGGTACAGCATGGAGGCAACGGCATCGACCCGCAGACCGTCAAAATGAAACTCGGACAGCCAATAGTGGGCACTGGCGAGCAGGAATCCGCGCACCTCGTTGCGACCGTAATTGAAGATGTGCGTGCCCCAGTCTTGATGCATGCCTTGGCGCGGATCTTCGTGCTCGTAGAGGGCGCTGCCGTCATAGCGGGCCAGGGCCCAGGCATCTTGGGGGAAATGGCCGGGCACCCAGTCAAGCAGGACGCCGAGACCGGCCTGGTGGCAGGTGTCGATGAAATAGCGCAGGTCGTCGGGCGAGCCAAAGCGCGAGGTCGGCGCGAAATAACCCGTGGCCTGATAGCCCCAGGATTCGTCCAGCGGATGCTCGGTGATGGGCAGAAGCTCGAGGTGGGTGTAGCCCATTTCGACCGCGTAGGGGACCAGGCTGTCCGCTATTTCGCGCCAAGTGTAGAAACGGCCGTGGCTGGCATCGGGGTGACGACGCCAGGAGCCGATATGCACTTCGTAGATGTTCATTGGAGCGTGCAGCCAGTCGCGGCGGGCCCGGCTGGTCATCCAGTCCTGATCTTGCCAGGGATGACCGGCGGGTGCGGGGACGACGCAGGCCGTGCCGGGGCGTAACTCGAAATGGCGGGCGTAGGGATCGGTTTTGGTCAGGATGGCGCCGCTGTCACGATTGCGGAGTTCAAATCGGTAGAGATCGCCGGCCGTGAGGCCGGGGATGAAGAGTTCCCAGACGCCACCGTCGCGGGCCCGCATCGGGTGGCAACGGCCATCCCAGGTGTTGAAATCGCCGACGACGGAGACCCGTTCGCAATTAGGGGCCCAGACTGCGAAGCGCACGCCGCTGACACCATTGAGAGTCGTGGTCTGGGCCCCCAAGCTGCGCCACGCTTCCAGCAGACGGCCTTCGGCAAAGAGGTGCAGTTCATCGTTGCTGAGCAGAGGGTCGAAACCGTAGGGATCGATGCTTTCGAACTGGTGGCCGTCTTCATGGATGCGCAGGCGAGCCGGGCGTTGCGGCTCGGTGCCGCCTTGCCAGACAAAGAGGCCGCGCGCATCGGTGCGGGTTAGGGGCACATACCCGCTAGCAGTCAGATATTCAACCCGCGCGGCGCGCGGTCGAAAAACGCGCAGAACCCAACCCGAATCGCCCTCTCTGTGACTGCCGAGCAGGCTGAATGGATCATGCAGACGCGCCGTCAGGAGGCGTTCTGTCGCACTATGGGTGGGCGTTGGCATGGCTAAACTCCTTCGACGCATCGCGTCGGACCGCTTGGCATTTTACGCTGAGGCCAAGACCTGCGCACCAGTCGTCGGTCATCAAATATTTGTAATAAAGGATGCGCGTGTCTTGTAATATAATCGTCGATAATAGGCCTCGTAGTGCCAGCTTGATAGGGGATGGTTGTGTCAGTTGAGAATTCGCGTTTCATTAGTTTGTTGACCAAAAATACGGTTGCACTCATTTTGGCGGGTGGTCGTGGTAGCCGCCTCATGCAGCTTACCGACTGGCGGGCCAAGCCGGCGGTCCCGTTTGGTGGCAAGTTCCGCATCATCGACTTTCCCCTCTCTAATTGCATCAATTCGGGCATCCGTCGCATGGGTGTGCTGACCCAGTACAAGGCCCATTCGCTGATCAATCATGTGCAACGCGGCTGGGGCTTTTTACGGGGTGAGTTTGGCGAGTTTGTTGAAGTACTACCGGCCCAGCAGCGGGTGGCTGAGGATTCCTGGTACAAGGGCACGGCGGACGCCATTTACCAAAACCTCGATATTTTGCGCGTCCACAAGCCTGAGTATGTGCTGATCTTGGCTGGCGACCATGTGTACAAGATGGACTACGGCAAGTTGATTGCCTTCCATGTTGAAAAAAATGCCGACATGTCGGTCGCCTGTATTGAGGTGCCGCTCAAGGATGCCTCGGCCTTTGGCGTGATGACGGTGGATGCCGAGGAGCGGGTGACGGCCTTTGCCGAAAAGCCCAAGGACCCCAGTCCCATGCCCGGTTGCGACGATGTGGCGCTGTGCTCGATGGGGGTTTATGTCTTCAATGCCAAATTTCTCTTCGAGCAATTGGTGCGCGACGCCGACGATCCGCATTCCGACCACGATTTCGGCAAGAACATCATTCCGCATCTCATTGATGCGCACTATCGGGTGTATGCCCAGAGTTTCTCGGATAGCTCCGTGCGCAGTCCCAAGGAGGGTCCGTATTGGCGCGATGTTGGAACGGTCGATGCGTATTGGGAAGCGAATCTGGCACTGGCCGATGTGGTCCCCGACTTCAACATGTACGACGATACCTGGCCGATCTGGACCTATCAGGAGCAACTGCCGCCGGCCAAATTTGTCTTCGATGAGGAGCATCGGCGTGGGATGGCCATCGACTCCATTATCTCGGGAGGCTGTATTGTTTCGGGGGCTACGGTCAAGCACTCGGTCCTGTTTTCCAATGTCCAGATCTCCGAGCACACCTATCTCGAAGACGCCGTGGTGCTACCTAATGTGCGTATCGGCAGCCATTGCACACTGAAGCGCGTGGTCGTTGACAAGGGCTGTCGCATCCCGCCGGGGACGACCATTGGCGTTGATCCCGAGGCTGACCGCCAGCGTTTCCATGTGAGTGACAGCGGCGTGACCTTGGTAACGCCGGAAATGCTTGGCCAAGAAATTCATTATTTCCGTTAAGTTCCAAACAATCGCAGAGTCTCCTGCGGAACGCGGGTAAAATCCCTTCCATGGCGGCGCAAGCCGCCATTCATTTTAGCGGCGCGATCCTGTAAATCTCATGACTGAACTCGTATTGTGCTGGCACTTCCATCAGCCCGATTATCGCGGGGATGATGGGGTTTACCGTTTGCCATGGACCTATCTCCATGCCTTCAAGGATTATTCCGACATGGCGGCGCATCTGGAGGCCCATCCCGGGGTCCGCGCGGTGGTCAATTTTGTGCCGGTGCTGCTGGACCAGCTCGATGATTACGCCGACCAGTTTCGCACCGGGAGCGTGCGCGATCCGCTGCTGGCGGCCCTGATCGAGCCACAGCCCGGTTCTACCCTCGAGCAGCGGCGGGCCTTGGTAGAGGCCTGTTTCCGCCTCAATGTGCCGACGATGCTGAACTGGTTTGCGGGTTACCGGGCGCTATACACCACCTGGAAGAATAGCGAGGAGGAGGGTGATGCGGCCCTGGCCGATCTACCGGCGTCCTACTTCGCTGATCTGGTGACCTGGTATCACCTTGCCTGGAGCGGTGAATCCGTGCGTCGGGCACAGCCGGAACTGGCCCATTGGCTGGGCCGTGAAGATCACTTTACTTGGGGTGAGCGACGGCAGTTGTTTGCCTGGATGGGCGCTGTCGTGGCGGGCATCATTCCGCGCTTCCGGGCCTTGCTGGAGCGCGGTCAGATCGAGATATCGACCACGCCGCATAGTCACCCCATTCTGCCCCTGTTGCTTGACTTTGGGAGTGCGCGCGAGGCCCGGCCCGGTTTGCCGTTGCCTGAGCAGGCCGGCTATCCCGGTGGTCAGGCGCGGGCCGGGGTGCATGTGGCCGCTGCACTCGCGACCCATCGCGCGCACTTTGGTCAGGCGCCGACCGGGTGCTGGCCGGCCGAGGGCGGCGTTTCGGAGGCCACGCTGGCCCTTCTGCAAGGGGCAGGATTGCGCTGGGCAGCCAGTAGCGGCGGTGTTCTGGCCCATTCGCGAGCCGGCACGCAACTGGCCGATGCGCCCGGTTGGGTGGTTGCCAAGCCGACTGATCAGGGTCCGGATGAGCGGGCCATCGCCTGTTTCTTCCGTGACGATCATCTCTCTGACTTGATTGGCTTCGAATATCAGCATTGGCATGCGGGCGATGCGGTGCAGCATTTTCTGCACGCTGTAGAGTCCTATGGCCAGCGCCATTCGCGCTTGGCCACGGTGATCCTCGATGGTGAAAACGCTTGGGAGTATTACCCGTACAACGGCTGGTATTTTCTGGATGAGTTATATGCCGCGCTGGAGGTGCACGCGGCCCTGGCGACTACGACCTTTAGTGCCTATCTGGACGCGCATTCCGAGACCCTGGGCCACCTGCCGCGTCTTGTGGCCGGGAGCTGGGTCTATGGCGACTTTACGACCTGGGTCGGGGATGCGGCCAAGAACCGCGCCTGGGACCTTCTATGTGTGGCCAAGCAGGCCTATGATGCGGCCTCTCCGGGGCTGGACGCGGGGCAGCAGCAACGGGCCGAAACCATTCTTATGTCCTGTGAGAGTTCGGATTGGTTTTGGTGGTTGGGCGATTACAACCCGGGCGAGAGTATGGCTCTGTTTGACGGCTTGTATCGCCATAAATTAGCGCGTCTGTATGCGGCCTTGGATTTACCCGAACCCGCCGCTTTGTCGGTGCCGCTGGCCCGTGGGGGGGGCGATGCCGAGTCAGGCGGGGTCATGCGCCGGGGTCAGGCCTAGTCAATTCATGGCCCACAACTGTGAGGCTTGAGAAGTAAAAGGTGAGAAGTGAAATGAGTAAATCGGTTTCTTTGCTGTTTGGTGTCCACGCCCATCAACCGGTCGGCAATTTTCCGGAGGTGATGGAAGACGCCCATCAGCGTTGTTATAAGCCCTTTCTGGAGACCGTTTATCGTTATCCGACCTTCCGTTTTGCGGCCCATTTTTCTGGCTGGCTGCTGGAATGGTTGCAGGTTAATCATCCGCAGGATATGGCCCTCCTTACGGAGATGACGGCGCGCGGTCAGGTTGAGTGGTTTGGGGCTGGCGATATGGAGCCGGTGCTGGCGGTGATTCCTTATCGCGACCGGATCTCGCAGATTACGGCCATGGCGGCGCGCCTCGAGCGGGGCTATGGGCAACGGCCGCACGGGGCCTGGCTGACCGAACGCGTCTGGGAAGCGACCGTAGTGCCGGCCCTGGCGGATGCGGGCATTCGCTATGTGATGGTTGATGACTATCATTTTCTCTGTGCGGGGATGCCGCGCGAGCGGTTGAACGGTTATTTCTCCACTGAGGAAGATGGCCGGCGGGTCGATCTGTTTCCCATTTCCGAGGCCTTGCGCTATCGCCTGCCCTTCGCTCCGGCCCATGAGGCCGTGGCTTATCTGGAATCGCTGGCCACGGAATCGGGCCAAGCAGCGGCAATCTATTTTGACGACATCGAAAAATTTGGCATTTGGCCAGAAACCTACGACTGGGTTTACACACGCGGTTGGCTGACCCAGTTTATTGAGGGCGTGTTGGCCAGCCCGGTTATCCAGAGCACCCATTTCCGCGACTATCATGGTCGCGCCCAGACCCATGGCGTGGCCTATCTGCCTACGGTTTCGTACAGCGAAATGGGCGAATGGTCCCTGCCAGCGGCGGCGGCTAATGTCTATGCCGATCTGGTCGAAGCGGCCCGGCAACAGGGTACGCTAGACCAGCAGCGCGCCTTCCTGCGGGGCGGGATGTGGAAGAACTTCTTGAGCCGTTATCCAGAGGCTAACTGGGCGCACAAACGCATGCTGGTGTTGTCCTCGCGCCTGGCGGCCTTACCGGCCGAGTTGCAGACGGATGATTTGCGCGGCTTGCTGCATGAGGCGCAGGCCAATGATGCCTATTGGCATGGTTTGTTCGGCGGGCTGTATCTGCCCCACCTGCGGCGTGCCATTTGGTCGGCGCTGGTCGAACTGGAGCGGTGTCTGGATGGATTACAGCCGCGCCCCAGCGTGAGCCTCGGCGATATCGATCTCGATGGCTATGAGGAAACCTTTCTCAGCAATACCCAGATGCAAGCCGTGGTGCGTGGCGATGCCGATGCGGCGGTGGTCGAGTGGCTGTCCTATCCTCTGCGACAGAACTTTGCCGATACCTTGCGTCGTCAGGATGAACACTATTACCGCAAGATGCATCTGGGTGCGACGGGGGCTGGGCATGGCGGTGACGGGATTGCCTCCGCGCATGACATTGTTCGTTTCAAGGATCCGGTCGAGCCGGCCGATCTGGTTCCGGATACCCGACCACGCGCCTTGTTTGTCGAGACTTGGCACGGCGAGGCGAAGCCTCAGGCGGTGGAATATGGCGCCCGCCTTGAACAGGGTGGAGCCTTGTTGTTCCTTGGTCAGGCCGGATCGGCACGGGTCGGGAAGATCTATTCGCTGCATCAGAACCGCCTCATCGTCGGGCTGCAGGCGCACAGTGTGGGGCGCTTGGAGACGCGCATTAATCTGGCTATTCCCTGCTGTGACGGGGTGGCCGGGCGTTATGTAGTCAATGGCGCCGTGCCCGGCGGTTTCGGTCAGGAATTTGCGTGGGATAATCTAGCCGACCTTCGCTTGGAAGACCATTTCCTGGGCGGGGCGATTGCCTTACGCAGCGTGCCGCCCGCCCATATCGAAGCCCGCCCGCACCGTACCGTATCGCAGTCGGAGGCCGGCTTTGAGAAAATCATGCAGGCCGTTGAACTGACCTTGGCGTGGGATATTTCCGGCCCCACCCAGTTGCGGGTCGAACTGTCCGTGTTACCGTTGGACCGGGCGCATGGCTGATAAATTGGAAGAAGAAACCAGGATGAACGAGATGACGATAGGCAAGGGCAAGGTGGTGTACATCACCTATTCGGTGTTGAGTGATGCAGGTGAGGTCATGGGGCAGCAGGACATCCCGATCGGTTATGTGCAGGGCGCCCAGAGCGGCCTGTTCGAAGAGGTCGAGGCGGCCCTGGAGGGTTGTGTTGAAGGGCAGCGGGTCGAAGCACACCTCACCCCGGGGCGGGCTTTTGGTGACCGCGATCCTAACCTGGTAGTGGTGGATGAAATTGACCATGTGCCACCGACCATTCGCTTTGTCGGGGCCGAGGCACAACTCCAAAACGATGCCGGGGATGTTATGAACTTCCGGGTTATCGAAATTGCTGACGGCAAGATCACCCTCGACGCCAATCATCCGTTGGCGGGGCGAGAGGCGCGTTGTGTGGCGACGGTCGTCTCTATTCGCGATGCAACGGCGGAAGAGATGCGGACCGGTTTTCCTGCCGAGCAAGGCGCGCCGTCTCTGCATTAATTCTCGCCCAGCATACAAAAAAGGACGCCAAGGCGTCCTTTTTTGCGTGACAGGGAATACCGTCAGGTATTCCGAGCGGTATTACTTGGCAGCGGGAGCAACAGCCGGAACCAGGGCGGTGATCGGGTTGATGAAGGCGCTGTAGGTGTTCGGGTTGATGAACTGGCCCATTGCACCGTAGGTCTTGGGATCAGCGGCCACGCCAGCGAAACCGGTGTACAGGTTCGGGTTGAGCGGAGCCATCATCAGGTTCACATTAGCGGGGGCCATCGGAGCCGTCATCCACTGGGTGTACAGAGCCGGGTTGATCATCTGGGTGCCCAGGTTCAGAACGCGGGGATCCATGGGAGCGGACATCCACTTCACATAGGTGTTCGGGTTCAGCATCGGGGTCACCATGCTCATGGCGAAGTTCGGGTCCATGGAAGCCGCCATCCACTGGGTGTACAGAGCCGGGTCAGCGAAGACCATGTAAGCGCCGGCGGTCTTGGGGTCCAGAGCGGACTGACCCATCTTGGTGTAGGTAGCCGGGTTCATGCCAGCCTGGATCAGAGCGATCGAGGTCGCCGGATCCATCAGAGCCTGAACGGTAGCAGCGGCCGCCTTGGGGGTAGCGACAGCGCCAACCACCTTAGCCGGGTCAACCAGCTGGGAAGCCACATCAGCGGCGAAAGAAACGGAAGCGATGGACGACAGGACCAGAGCAGAAGCGAGGGCAGACAGTTTCATGGGTAAAACTCCTAAAAGATAAAAGAAAGATTAGAAAGAGTTTCGCGGTTTGACTGGATAAGAGCCAACTGCGATGGGATGCATTCTACACGAAACGACATATAACGCAAGACATATATCTTAGACTATGACCTGAAAGCTGGAATGTGGTTTTTTGGCAACATGGCCAATAAAGCCGGCCAATAAACTCGGCCCCTGGCCAATAACCGCGGGTACCGCGGGTGGCGGCTACAAAAAAACCCGCACAAGGCGGGTTTTTTCGGGGCTGCGAAACAACCGCTTAGTTGCTCGGGCAGGCGGCTTCGCCAGGGACCTTGCCGGGCAGGAGCAGGAACTGCTCGAACGGGCCCATGACGCTCATAGCCTCACCCTTGGGGCCTTCAAACTTCAGGCGACCAAACATCATGGCGCGCATCGGGCCGTACTCACCAGCCCCCATTTCATGCCAGCGCTTGGTATCGGCGTGCATGACATAGTCCATGTCATCATTCAGGTTGGTGTTCATGACCTTGCCACCGTAGGCGCAGACAGCCTTGCCGCCCTGCGGAACGATCTTCATCTCAACTTTGATCTTGTCGCCGCAGTCGGTGCGGTACATATGGATAATCTTGAATCCGCGGCCACCATTATTCTTGATCCATTTCTCACCCAGTTCGGTGGTCAGAATCGGGTTGTTGTTGAAGCTCTCGCAGGCTTTGGCAGCCCATTCCGAGGACATCAGGGGGGCGGCTTGGACGCTGCTTGCCGCGAGGGTAGCGGCGATCGGCAGGATGGCGGTCAGAAACTTACGCATTGGTTTATTCTCCTCAATAGGGTGTTTGCAGTGTTGCAAGGCGTAGGCTAGCCCGGTTTGGCTAGCGTGTAAACAGCTTTAATGCGGGAATGACTAATTAGCAAGGGGGCGTTGAGTATTAAGGCTAGTGGGGCAGGTGAGTCTTGTAGGCACCATAGAGCCAGGTGCCATGCAGGGCGCCAGCCAATACAACGATCGCACCTACTGAGCCGGTGCCGATGAGCGCAAAGATTGGGCCCGGACAGAGCCCGATGACGCCCCAGCCGAGGCCAAAGACAAGGCCGCCAATGATGTAGTTGATTCGGCCGCGTTCCTTGCCGGGGATCTCGATGGCTTGGCCATCCAGGGTGCGTTTGCGCTCGATACGGCGCAGGATTTGGATGCTGATTGCGGCCGTGGCAATGGCCGAAAACAGAATCCCATACATGTGGAAGCTCTGGAAATGAAACATTTCCTGGATCCGATACCAAGAGGCGGCCTCGGATTTGACCAGTACCAGACCAAACAGGATGCCGACCAGAAGATAGGGGAGGTAACGGCTCATGATGGGTTAGCGTGCCAAAAGGGGAACGAGGAACCAGGAGGCTGCTAAGCCACCCGCGAAGATACCGATAAGGGCGTAGAGGCTTTCGATCTGCAGGGTGGCTAGTCCGGTGATGGCATGTCCCGAGGTGCAACCGGAGGCATAGCGAGTCCCAAAACCGACGAGTACCCCGCCGGCGAAGAGGAGGGCGATGTTCTGCAGGGTCGCGCCAAAGAGCTCGGGCGGGACCAAGGCGCCGGCCGGGGGGAGTTCAAAGCCCCAAGCGCGAATCATGGCCATGGCCTCGATGGATAGGTCAATGGGCTCCGGATTAGGTAACAGACCAACCGCCACGACGCCCCCTAGGGCGGTGCCGATGACAAAGACGAGGCTCCAGTAATGTTCTTTCCAGTCGTACTTGAAAAAGTCGACATTAATCTCGGGCGGTTGGGTGATGGCACAGAGATGGCGCAGGTTGTTGGAGATGCCAAAGGAACGGTTGCCGATGAATAACATGAGCGGAACCATGAGGCCGATCAGCGGTCCGGAGACATACCAAGGCCAAGGTTGCGACAGAAACTGGATCACGGATTCCATGGGCTGTTGTGAGCGCGAGGCTGTGACGATGATGCAACCTATTCTAACCGATAGCGGGTCGGTCTGACGCATTCTTGGGGTGCGATCAATAAAAAAGGGAGAGGTTTCCCTCTCCCTTGCAGCCGTCCAGCCAAGGCCGGACGGCGAGGCTTACAGACTGTGTTACAGCGCCAGGGTATCGGCCCAGACATTTTTCGCCCAGCCGTCCATGTAGGCGTGCTCGATCTCGGTCTCTTCGGTGGACAGACCGCCCTTCGGCAGGGTTTGCGCCTTCATTTCACCGCCCGGGATCAGTTTGCCGTCCTTGTCCTTGTCGTTGTAACGGAACACAGCGGCCACATGGATCGCGGTATGGCCGGTGGTAGCGGAGTAGCAGGTGTTAGCAACGACCGGGACTTCCACCGGGTCACGGCCATTGAACATCTCGCAGATGGAGGCGGCGCAGACCTTGGCCATGTTGTTGGCCATGGAACCGGACTTCGGATAGTTGGACAGCGTGGAGTCGCCAATGATGTGGACGCCCGGCACGAATTTGGATTCGTAGGTGCGGAAGTCAACCGGGCACCACGGGCCTTCCTTGCCATCGGCGCCACGGCGCACATTGGCCATGCCACAGATCTCGGCCGCTCTCATCTTCGGCACCACATTAATGACATCGCCCTTCACCTCGTCGAATTCGGTGCCAACGACACGCGTCTTGGCGTTAACCGAACTCGGCATGTTGTTGGGGCGGTAGTCGATCATGGCTGCGGGCGTGCCGTGGCCGTAGTGCTTTTTCCAGGCGGCTAGGAACAGGCCCTTCTTGGAGGCGATGTCCTGGTTACCATCAAGGATGATGATCTTGGACTTCGGTTTGGCCTTCTGGAAGTAGGAAGCGACCAGCGAGGCACGCTCGTACGGGCCGGGCGGGCAGCGATACGGGGCCATCGGCACCGACATCACAAACACGCCGCCATCGGGCATGGCTTCCAGTTGGGCGCGCAGGGTGGCGGTTTGCGGACCGGCCTTCCAAGCGTGCATCACGGTCTTTTGCGCTTCGGCATCATAGCCCTTGACGGTGTTGAACAGCAGCTCGACGCCACCGGCCAGCACAACGCGGTCATAGGGGATCTTTTTGCCACCGGCGGTGGTGATGACCTTCTTCTCGGTATCAATGGCGCTCATGGAGTCTTTGACCCAAGAATCGACAATGCCTTGCAGATTGTTATAGCCGAAGGTGATGTCATCCATCTTGCGATAGCCGGCCAGCACATCGTTGGAGACCGGGCAGGAGACGAACTTGTCATTCGGCTCGATCACGGTGACCTCAATGTGCGGTTCCCACATCTTGATGTAACGGGCGCAGGTGGCACCGCCGAAACCGGCACCGACCACGACGACCTTGGGACGCCCCTTCTTGCCTGCAACGGCCGGGGCTTGGGTGGCGCAACCGCTCAGGCTGCCAACGGTAGCAACGCCCACGACACCAGCGGAGGATTGCAGAAACTGACGACGATTCAAACTCATTTGTGGCTCCTCTTCTAATCAGCGGGTCGCGAAGTAACGGGCAAAAGCCTCGAACTCGGAGTCGGTGTAGCCGGCTGCGTGCTGATGCATCACGGTGGCGGGACGGGAACCGTCCTTGAAGGCCTTCATCTGACTGACGAAGTAATCGCGCGGCAGGTTGTTGATAGCCGGAATGCCACCGCGGCTGTGACCGTCGGTGCCATGGCAGTAGCCACAGTTAGCCGCCATTTGGCGCAGACGCATGTCAGGGGTAGCGGCAAAGGTGGAACTGATCAAACCAGCAGATAGCCCAAGCGCCAAGACTGACAGGGCAAATGTTTTTTTCATGCTTCTTTTCTCCTCCAGAAAAAACTGGGAACGGGCTTACGCCCAACTGAACCCTGTACTCGACTTTGTTCTCGCCAGGACGAGGCAAACAACACAGAGCTACTGAGCGTCGAATCCTAGCGGCAATTTTCGCTATGTCAACAAGACAAATCTAATATGGATGGGGTTGGCGAGAATTTCCATGATTTTTTTGCTCAGGGCCTTGTTTGGGGTCCGCCTACCTCGTGGAAAGCGACGGATGGACTTGGTCGAAGTTAGGCCGAGGCTTTGTTACGGCAAGGGATCTTGGCTTGGAGTACACTTGTCGCCACTAATCTTCATGGCGTATCGCCACTTAATTCATGCCTGGAAGCCGCTTAGGACAACTCTTTACCGTCACCACCTTTGGTGAATCTCATGGACCGGCCATCGGCTGCATCGTGGATGGTTGCCCCCCGGGGATGCGGCTCTCCGAGGCGGATATCCAGATTGACCTTGATCGCCGCAAGCCCGGCACCTCGCGCCATGTGACCCAGCGCCGTGAGTCGGATACGGTGGAAATTTTATCCGGCCTGTTTGAAGGTCAAACGACCGGCACGCCGATCGCGCTCTTGATCCGTAACGAGGATCAACGCAGCAAGGACTACGGTAGCATCGCCCGCACCTTTCGACCGGGCCATGCCGATTACACCTACTGGCAGAAATACGGTATCCGAGATTACCGCGGCGGCGGGCGTTCCTCGGCGCGAGAGACCGCGGCAAGGGTGGCGGCGGGGGCCATCGCCAAGAAATGGCTGAACGAAAAATACGGTACGGTGATTCGGGGTTATCTGGCGCAACTGGGCCCGATTGCGGTGCCGTTTCAGGGTTGGTCAGTGGTGAGCGAAAACCCGTTTTTTGCGCCCAATGCGGCCATTGTGCCGGAGCTTGAGGCTTACATGGACGCTTTGCGCCGCGAAGGCAATTCGGTGGGCGCCCGCGTGAATGTGGTGGCAGAGGGCGTGCCGGTCGGCTTGGGCGAGCCAGTGTTTGACCGCTTGGACGCTGATATCGCTCATGCCCTGATGAGCATCAACGCGGTCAAGGGCGTTGAGATTGGCGCGGGTTTCGCCTGCGTTACCCAGAAGGGCACGGAACACCGTGACGAGCTGACGCCGCAAGGGTTTTTGACGAACCAGGCTGGTGGTGTGCTGGGCGGCATTTCCACGGGTCAGGCGATTACCGCTTCGGTGGCGATCAAGCCGACCTCGTCGCTTCGCATCCCGGGTCGCAGCATCGACATTGACGGCGCCCCTTGCGAGGTGGTGACCGAGGGTCGTCATGATCCTTGCGTGGGGATTCGCGCTACGCCAATCGTTGAGGCGATGCTGGCGATCGTGGTGATGGATCACGCCTTGCGCCAACGCGCACAAAATGGCGATGTGCATTGCCCGACACCTGTGCTTAGCGGATGAATAATTTTAATTTGCCTACTACGGAGTATTGCCATGATTGAAAGCCACGACCTGTTTCATGAGTTTCCGGAGTATCAAGAAAAGATTCGCGCCAAGATGCTGTCTTCGGATGCCTTTGTGCTCCTGATGAAGGACTACGACGACTGCGATCACAAGATTCAGCGCATCGAACAGCGCGTTGATCCGGCGACGGATTTTTATGTTGAGGAACTCAAGTATTTGCGGGTGCGACTGAAAGACCAGTTGTACAAGATGCTGAGCCTCTGAACCGTTGCACCTTGCACGGGGGCGTCCGGGTGACGCCCCTTTTTTCTTGAAACCCATGCTCCCTTACTGGCGCCTTTCCAGCTTCTATCTGTTCTATTTCGCTTTTATTGGCGTGATGGCCCCGTATTGGCCACTGTTCCTGCAGTCGCGTGGTTTTGGAGCCTTTGAAATTGGCGTGCTGATGTCGCTCTTGCATGTGATGCGCATCTTCGCCCCCAACCTGTGGGGCCATCTGGCAGATCGCAGCGGGCGGCGCATGGTCTGGGTCCAGATTGGCATCCTCGCGACCTTGCTGGGCTTTTGCCTGGTTTTTTGGCTGCAGGGTTTTTGGGGCATGTTCCTGATGATGGTCCTGGTGAGTTTTTTCTGGAGTGGGGCCTTGCCGCTGGTCGAGGCTAACACCCTGACGCATCTGGGCGAACGCAGCGAGCGTTATGGCCGCATCCGGCTGTGGGGCTCTATCGGTTTTATCCTCATGGTGATCGGCGTGGGCGACTTGCTTGACCATCAGTCGGTGCATGTTCTGCCGTGGATCATCCTGGCGCTGCTGGTCGGGACGGTGCTGGCAGCGCGTTTCATGCCGGAGGCGGTGGTGCAGCACAGCGAGATCGAGGCCGTGCCGCTCGGCCAACTTCTCCGGCGTCCCAAGGTGTTGGCCCTGTTCGCGGCAGCGATCTTGATGGCGGCGGCCCATGGTCCTTATTACACCTTTTTCACCGTGCATTTGGTTAATGCCGGTTACAGCAAGTCGGCTGCTGGATGGTTGTGGGCGCTTGGGGTGATTCTCGAAATTGGCATCTTTTTGATCATGCCCAGAGTGTTTGCGCACATCCGGGTGGAGACTATTTTGCTGCTCACCCTGTTGGCGGCGGCGCTGCGCTTTGTCTTGATCGGCTGGTGGGTCGATGTCACGCCGCTCCTGTTATTTGCGCAAGTGCTTCATGCCCTGACTTTTGGCGCCTACCACGCGGCGGCAATGGCGCTTATTCACCGCTGGTTTCGCGGCCGGGTGCAGGCGCGTGGACAGGCGCTTTACAACAGCATTGCCTTCGGCATCGGGGGTAGCCTCGGTAGCCTCTATTCCGGCGCGGTTTGGGATGTGTGGGGTGCGGGCGTTACCTTTAGCGTCGCGGCTGGCTGCGCTTTCGTGGCTGCGGTGGTTTTTGTCGTGGGCGATCGCTACAGGGTCATGCGATAATCGCGCGTCTATATTTTTTATACACTCTTCGCACCATGTCTGCGTTAAGCCTTTACGACAAGCTCTGGAATGCCCATGTGGTGCATGTCGAGCCCAACGGCATGACCCTGTTGTATATCGACCGCCAACTGGTGCACGAGGTGACCAGCCCGCAGGCCTTCGAGGGTCTGGCCTTGGCCGGTCGTGCGCCGCGGCGGGTGGGCAGTATTCTGGCCACGCCAGACCATAATGTGCCAACCACTGCTCGTGCTGCCGGTATTGTTGATCCGGTGTCGCGCCTGCAGGTGGAAACGCTGGATGCCAATTGCCAGACTTTTGGTCTGACCGAGTTCCGCATGGACGACCGCCGTCAGGGTATCGTCCATGTCATTGGTCCCGAGCAGGGCTTTACCCAGCCTGGCGTAACTCTGGTGTGTGGCGATTCGCATACCTCGACGCACGGTGCTTTTGCGGCCCTGGCCTTTGGCATCGGCACCTCTGAGGTCGAGCATGTCATGGCTACGCAATGCCTGTGGCAAAAGAAGTCAAAGGCCATGCGGGTGTCGGTGGAGGGAGAGTTACCTGCCGGAGTGACCGCCAAGGACATCGCCTTGGCCATTATTGGCCGGATTGGCACGGCGGGCGGCACCGGCTATGCCATCGAGTTTGCCGGCAGTGCCATCCGTGCCCTGTCGATGGAAGGACGCATGACGCTGTGCAATATGGCGATCGAGGCCGGTGCTCGTGCGGGTCTGGTGGCAGCGGATGAGAAGACGATCGAATACATGCGCGGCCGCACCTATTCCCCTGCAAGTACAGAATGGGAGCGCGCGGCGGCGTACTGGCGCAGTTTGGTGTCGGATCCGGGCGCGGTATTTGCTGCCGAAGTCGCGCTTGATGCCGCCGACATTGTTCCGCAGGTGACTTGGGGCACTTCACCGGAGATGGTGGTGGCGGTGACCGGTCGGGTTCCAAATCTAAGCGATGCGGGCAACCCGGTGCAAAAAAGCGATTGGGAACGGGCGCTGACCTACATGGGCCTTGCCGCCGGTACCCCGATCAACGAGATTGCCGTGGACAAGGTGTTTATCGGCTCCTGTACCAATTCGCGCATCGAAGACTTGCGTGCGGCGGCCGCGGTAGCGCGGGGGCGCCAGAAGGCGGACCGCGTGAAATTGGTGCTGGTCGTGCCGGGCTCTGGCTTGGTCAAGGCGCAAGCTGAGGCGGAAGGACTGGACAAGATTTTTATTGCGGCCGGTTTTGAATGGCGCGATCCGGGGTGCTCGATGTGTTTGGCGATGAATGCCGACCGTCTGGAGCCGGGTGAACGCTGTGCCTCGACTTCAAACCGCAATTTTGAGGGCCGCCAGGGGCAAGGCGGTCGCACCCATCTGGTTTCCCCGGCGATGGCCGCTGCCGCCGCCGTGTATGGTCATTTTGTCGATATCCGTGAGGTGATTTGATGACAACTCTCCAGAAGTGGATTCTCTTTGGCGTGGTGAAACTGCTTGTGTTGGCGGCGGCGGTGGGCGTGGTGTTCAGCCTGGTTGGCTGTAATACGGTGCGTGGTATTGGCCAGGACATTGAAAAGGCCGGCGAGGCTATTCAAAAAGGTACCAGCCGATGACTCCTTTTACGCAGATGGATGGATTGGTTGCGCCACTGGATCGCGCCAATGTTGATACCGACGCTATTATTCCCAAGCAATTTTTGAAGTCGATCAAGCGGGCCGGCTTTGGTCCCAACGCCTTTGATGAGTGGCGTTATCTTGATCACGGCGAGCCCGGACAGGATTGTCGGGAGCGCCCCTTGAACCCGGATTTTGTCCTGAATTGGCCGCGTTACCAGGGTGCAACCGTGCTCCTGGCACGGGAAAATTTCGGTTGCGGATCGAGTCGCGAGCACGCCCCTTGGGCGCTCGAAGACTACGGTTTTCGCGCCATCATTGCCCCCTCCTTTGCCGATATTTTTTACAATAATTGCTTCAAGAATGGCTTGTTACCCATTGTTCTTGATACGGAAATTATTGACAGATTATTCGCTGAGACGGCAGCTTCCGAAGGCTACAAGCTGCAAATCAATCTCGCTGCGCAAACCGTGACCACGCCGACTGGCACGCCGTTTTCCTTCGTTGTCGATGCCGAGCGCAAGCATCGTCTGCTGCATGGTTTGGACGACATTGGCATTACCCTGCAATTCACCACGGCGATTCGTGATTATGAAAATTCGCGGCGGCAGGTGACCCCCTGGTTATTTGGATAAGGAAGTTAGAATGAAAATCGCAGTCTTGCCGGGTGACGGCATTGGCCCGGAGATCGTTACTCAAGCGGTCAAGGTTTTGGATCGGTTGCAAGCCGATGGCTTGAAGATCGAGATGGAATATGCGCCCATTGGTGGCGCGGGCTATGAGGCGGCCGGTGATCCGTTACCGGAGGCGACCCTGAAATTGTCGCAGGCGGCTGATGCGGTCTTGCTGGGTGCGGTCGGCGATTGGAAATACGACAGTTTGCCGCGTGATCAGCGCCCGGAACGCGGCCTGTTGCGTATTCGCAAGGCGCTGAATCTGTTTGCTAACCTGCGTCCAGCGCTGCTCTATCCGGAACTCGCCTCGGCTTCGACGCTAAAGCCTGAAGTTGTCGCGGGCCTGGATCTGATGATTGTGCGTGAGTTGACCGGCGACATCTATTTTGGCCAGCCGCGGGGCATTGCCACCCTGGAGAATGGCGAACGCGAAGGCATCAACACCATGCGCTACAACGAATCCGAGATTCGCCGCATCGGTCGCGTGGCCTTTGATATCGCCATGAAGCGCAATAAAAAAGTCTGCTCAATCGATAAAGCCAATGTGCTGGAAACCACCGAGTTGTGGCGGCAAGTGATGGTCGAGTTGGCCAAGGATTATCCGGAGGTTGAGCTCAGCCATATGTATGTCGACAACGCCGCTATGCAGCTGGTGCGTGCGCCCAAACAGTTTGATGTCATGGTCACCGGCAACATCTTTGGCGACATCCTGTCCGACGAGGCCTCGATGCTCACTGGCTCGATCGGCATGTTGCCGTCGGCCTCGCTGGATGCGAACAACAAAGGCATGTACGAACCCAGCCACGGCTCGGCCCCGGATATCGCCGGTAAGGATGTGGCCAACCCGTTGGCGACCATCCTCTCGGTGGCAATGATGTTCAAATATAGCTTTAACGACGCGGCAACCTTCGACCGCATCGACCATGCCGTAAAAAAGGTTATCGCTGCAGGCTATCGCACGGCTGATATCTGGACTGAGGGTACCCACAAGGTATCGTGTTCGGGCATGGGTGATGCGGTCGTGGCGGCGTTGTAATTCAAAGGAAACAGAACGATGAAAAAAGTAGGTCTGATTGGTTGGCGCGGCATGGTGGGCTCGGTCCTCATGGGTCGCATGCAGGCAGAGAACGATTTCGGGTTCATCGAACCCGTGTTCTTCACCACCTCGAATGTGGGCGGCAAGGGCCCAAATATTGGTAAAGAGGTGCCGCCGCTGAAGGATGCCAACAGCATCGATGAGTTACGGGCGATGGACATCATCATCACCTGTCAGGGCGGCGACTATACGAAGGAGGTTTATCCGAAGTTGATGGCTTCCGGTTGGAAGGGCTACTGGATTGATGCAGCCTCGACGCTGCGCATGCAGGACGATGCCATCATCATCCTCGATCCGGTCAACAAGGCAGTGATTCAGGATGGCATTAAAAAGGGCGTAAAGACCTTCGTCGGTGGCAACTGCACGGTGTCCTTGATGTTGATGGCTATCGGGGGCCTGTTTGAGAAGGGCTTGATTGAATGGGTTGCGCCGCAGACCTACCAGGCCGCTTCGGGCGCCGGTGCGCGCAACATGCGCGAGTTGTTGCAACAAATGGGCGCGGTGAACGCTGAGGTCAAGCCACTGCTCGACGATCCAGCCGCCGCGATTCTGGAAATCGACAAGAAGGTGACGGACTTCCTGCGCTCCGACCGCTACCCCATTGAGGCCTGGCCGGTGCCGCTGGCCGCCAGCTTGATCCCGTGGATTGATGTGCAGCTGGAATCGGGGCAATCCAAGGAGGAATGGAAGGCGCAGGTCGAGGCCAACAAGATTCTCGGCCGCTCGGATCGGCAGATTCCGATCGATGGGCTGTGTGTGCGGGTCGGGGCCATGCGCTGCCACTCGCAGGCGCTGACCATCAAGTTGACCCGGGATGTGCCGCTGGATGAGATCCACGGCCTTGTCGCGGCGCACAATGACTGGGTGAAAGTGGTGCCCAACGATCGCCAGGTCACCATGGAGCAGCTCACCCCGGCCGCCGTCACCGGAACGCTGACTGTGCCGGTGGGCCGGATGCGCAAGCTGACCATGGGGCCCCAGTATTTGAGTGCCTTTACGGTCGGCGACCAGCTCCTGTGGGGCGCGGCTGAGCCGCTGCGGCGTATGTTGCGCATCCTGCTGGAAACCTGATCTCGCTGTGCGCATGCCTCGTCCTCTCCTCCTGTCCCTGGCCTTTGTGGCCATGGCAGCGGCGTGGCCGGCACAGGCGCTCGAACTGGGGCGTATTCAGATTGACTCGGCGTTGGGCGAGCCGTTACGGGCGCTGATTCCGATTACGGCCTACACCGATGTTGAACTGGAGCAGTTGCGTCCAGCCAATGCCTCTGCTGAGGCCTATCAGCTCTTGCGCTTGGTCCGCCGTCCTGCCCTTGAGACACTGATTCTGGAGGTTGATCGAGGCGGCGCCGTGCCGGTGTTGCGGCTAGCGACTCCAGCGGCGGTGACTGATCCGCATCTGGATCTGTTGCTTGAGGTTCGCTGGTCGGCGGGCCGCGTGTTGCGCGAGTATGTTCTGCTGATCGAGCCGCGACGGGTGCTAGAGGCCACACCCATCGCGATGCCGGAGGTGGCCACTATTGGGGTTCAAGCCACGCCTGAGTCAGCCGTCGCTGCAGCGGCTGCTACCCAGCCCCCGACGCCTGCAACATGGCAGGTACGACCCGGCGATTCACTGTCTCGCATCGCGCAGCAATTGCCGCTCCCGGGTACCAGCTTCAACCAGCGTGTGTATGGACTGTACGAGGCTAATCCGCAAGCCTTCGTGGCACAGGATATTCATCGTTTGCGTCAGTCGGTTAGCCTGAAAATTCCCGCTCCAGCCGTTCTTGCTACCCTCCCGGACGGCGTGGTGATGCAGCGTCTAGGCGAGATCATGGCGGGCGCTGCCGTGGTGAGCGGCAAGGTGACGGCTGCGTTGCCAGAGGCGCCTCAGGTTGGGTTGCCGCGCGATGCCGTGCGGATTTCGCGGGGTGATGCGGGAAAGGCCAAACACGGTAAGGATGGGCAGCCCCAGCTTCAGTCCATTGAAGAAGAAATGACGGCGCGCGCCCACGCCCTTGCGGAGGCTGAGGCCCGAATCGCCGCATTGGAAAAATCGATACAGGACTTGCAGCGCCTACTGGCGGCTCGGAAGGCCAACGAGGCTCTGCTTAATCTGCCCGTCGACGAAAAGCCATGGGATATTGGTTCGCCGCTGATTTTGGGATTGTTGGCCTTGATCTTGTTGCCGGCCTTGTTCTGGGGAGGGTATCGCCTGGGGTCCAGATTTAGGACGCGGCCAAAGGCTCCGGAGGTTGTTCTGCCCGGGTTGGCGGGGCTGGATTTGGATCTTTCCGCTGCACCCGCAAGCGGGATGGCAGGCGAGAACGGTCTTAGCCTGGCCCGGGCGCATCTCGTGTTGGGCGAGCGTGAGGCTGCGCGTACCATGCTGAACGCGGTCCTCGCGCGGGGCACGCCGATGGATCAGGCCGAGGCCCGGCGCATGCTTGATGCATTGGATCGCTAAGGGGTACGGGCGGTGATTCACCCCGCTGCGCGGATCACGGTCTATATTTTTCTGGCCGTGTTGGTGCCACTGCTACCAGCCACCCTGATCCCCTGGCTGATGCTGGTGGCCCTGGCGGTTCAATGGCCGCGTCGCCAGTTTTTGTTGCAGCTCCTGCGCCGGACCCGCTGGTTATTCCTGTTGTTGTTCCTGAGTTATGCCTGGGTCCTGCCGGGCGAGCCACTCTGGTTGGTCATGGGTGAGTTGACCCCAACCGTTGAGGGCGTCAGGGCTGGGCTATGGCAGGCCGCTCGTTTACTGTTGTTGTTGAGTCTGCTGGATCTTTGGGTCTTGGCCTTGGATACGCGCGCCTTGTTGACGGGTCTGTTGTGCTTGATTCATCCCTTGCGCCGTCTCAATATCGATGTGGACCGTATCGCCGTGCGTTTGGCGCTGACTTTGCGGGCGATGGAAAATCCGCCCGGTTTTAGGGAAGCGCTGGCCATCCTGGCGCAGTCTAGTCCCCCGTTGCCGCCCCCTGAATCCATCAAACTGGTACTGCAGCCGTTGCACGGGCGTGATTGGGCGGTTATCGCGGTGGTGGCCACCCTTTTGGGGGGCGTATGGATCAACCGTTGACTTCGATTTCAGACCTGCGCCGCATCGCCTTGGGCTTGGAATACGACGGCCGCGCCTTTTGTGGCTGGCAAACCCAGCCCGGCGGCTGTGCGGTGCAGGATGCGCTGGAGGCGGCGTTGCTGCAAATACATGGGGCGCCGCTGGCGACCCGCGTGGCGGGACGCACCGATGCCGGGGTGCATGCTACCGGTCAGGTGGTGCATTTCGACGCACGGCATGCGCGTCCGGAAAGCGCCTGGGTGCGTGGGGTGAACGCCCATCTGCCGCCGGGTGTGGTGGTGCTGTGGGCGCGGCAGGTGGCCGCTGATTTTCATGCCCGCTTTGGGGCCTTGGAGCGGGAGTATCGCTACCGTTTGCTGGTGCGCTCGGTGCCCCCGGCGATTTTGGCGGGGCGAGTAGGATGGGTACACGGCAGCCTGGATGTTGCGGCGATGCTGGAGGCCAGCCGTTGCCTGATTGGGAGCCATGATTTTTCGGCCTTCCGTGCTGCCGAGTGTCAGGCCAAGTCGCCGGTCCGAGAGATGCGTGCGGTAGAAATTACCCAGGAAGGCGCCATGCTGGAGTTCACCTTTCGCGCCAACGCCTTTTTGCAGCATCAGATTCGCAACCTGGTTGGCGCACTGGTCTGGGTGGGGCAGGGCCGACGCCCGCCCGCGTGGATGGCCGAGACCCTGCTCGGACGGGATCGTCGTCAGGCGGCCGCAACCTTTGCGCCGGACGGCCTTTATCTGACGGCAGTGCGCTATGATCCACGCTATGCCTTGCCTGAAAACTCCCTGATTCCATGACGCGTATCAAGATTTGCGGCATCACCCGCGTCGAAGATGGTTTGGCCTGTGCCCATCTGGGTGCAGATGCCATCGGCCTGGTTTTTTATCCGCCCAGCCCGCGTGCCGTGAGCGTGCCGGCGGCGCAGGCGATTGTCGCCGCCTTGCCGCCTTTTGTGACCACGGTGGCCTTGTTTGTGAACCCGGAGGGTTCTGAAGTCGAGGCGGTTTTGCGAAGCGTACGCCCCGATCTGCTGCAATTTCACGGCCATGAGACGAACGCTTTTTGTCGGCAGTTCGGGGTGCGTTATCTGAAGGCGTTGCCGGTCCGGACTGGGGCGGGTTTGGTACAATCCGCGAGCCAATATCTCGATGCGGCAGGCCTGTTGCTAGATACCCCGACAGAGGCCTTTGGGGGCTGTGGTGAGGTTTTTGACTGGTCGTTGATTCCCCCGGTCCTGGCATCGCGTTGTGTGCTGGCGGGGGGACTCAACGCCGCCAATGTTGCCGCCGCGATTGGTCGGGTGCGGCCGTGGGCGGTGGATGTGTCGAGCGGCGTAGAAAGTGCGAAAGGAATTAAGGCCGCAGACCAGATCGCGGCCTTTATCAAGGAAGTCAGAAATGCAGACTTATAAACAGCCCGATGTGACGGGCCACTTTGGCCCCTACGGTGGCATCTACATGGCCGAAACGCTGATTCCGGCGGTCGATGAATTGCGGCGCGAATATGAACGCTTTCGCGACGACGCGGATTTCAAGGCCGAGTTTGCCTACGAATTAAAGCATTATGTGGGTCGGCCTAGCCCGATCTATCACGCCAAACGGCTGTCTGATTCGCTGGGTGGGGCGCAGATTTTCCTGAAGCGCGAAGACCTTAATCATACGGGCGCGCACAAGATCAACAACGCCATCGGTCAGGCCCTGTTGGCTAAACGGATGGGCAAGAAGCGGGTGATTGCCGAGACCGGCGCCGGCATGCATGGCGTGGCCACCGCTACGGTGGCGGCGCGTTTTGGCATGGAGTGCATCGTGTACATGGGTGCCGACGACATCCAGCGCCAGGCCCCTAATGTGTTTCGCATGAAGCTCCTGGGTGCGACCGTGGTGCCAGTGACCTCGGGCTCGCGCACCTTGAAGGATGCCTGCAACGAGGCCATTCGCGATTGGGTGACCAATGTCGAGTCGACCTTTTACATCTTTGGTACCGCCGCCGGTCCGCACCCGTATCCAATGATGGTGCGCGACTTTCAGTGCGTTATTGGCGATGAAGCCAAGGTCCAGATGCCGGAGATGATCGGTCGTCAGCCGGATGCGGTCATCGCCTGCGTGGGCGGTGGCTCTAATGCGATTGGCCTGTTCCACCCCTACATCGAGGTTCCAGGCGTGCGGATCATTGGCGTTGAGGCTGGCGGTCATGGACTGGCGAGCGGTAAACATGCGGCACCCTTGACGGGCGAGGCCAGGGTTGGTGTTTTGCATGGCAACAAGGTTTATCTGATGCAGGACGCTGACGGCCAGATCATCGAGACCCACTCGATCTCGGCGGGTCTCGATTACCCTGGCGTGGGCCCCGAACACTGCTTGCTCAAGGATATGGGGCGGGCCGAATATGTGGCGGCTACTGACGACGAGGCTTTGGCGGCCTTTGATGCCTTGTGCCGTTTTGAAGGCATTATCCCGGCCCTGGAATCCAGCCACGCGTTGGCTCATGCCATCAAGATCGCGCCGACGATGGGTCAGGATCATGTCCTTCTGGTCAATCTCTCCGGCCGTGGTGACAAGGATATGAACACGGTTGCCCACCTCAAGGGCATTACTCTATGAACCGCATTCAAGCTACTTTCGAACAACTTGCTGGCGCCCAGCGCAAGGCGCTGATTCCCTTTATCACGGCGGGTGATCCAGGGCTAGACCAAACCGTGCCGCTGATGCACGCCCTGGTTGCGGCCGGCGCCGATGTGATCGAACTGGGCGTGCCATTTTCTGACCCAATGGCCGACGGCCCGACCATTCAGCGGGCCTCCGAGCGGGCGCTGAAAAACGGCATGACCCTGAGTGGGGTACTGGCCATGGTGGCCGAGTTTCGTAGCCAAGATGCGACTACCCCTGTGGTGCTGATGGGCTATGGCAATCCGATTGAGGCTATGGGCTGGGAGCGCTTCGCAGCCCGTTGTGCTGAGGTGGGCGTCGATGGTGTGTTGACCGTCGATTTTCCGCCCGAGGAGAGTCATGCGGCCTTCGAATTTTTGCAGCGTCACGATATTGCACCTATCTTTTTGCTGGCGCCGACCACGACCGAGGCGCGTATTGCGCAGGTGGCCCAGTTGGCTCGGGGTTATGTTTACTATGTGTCACTGAAAGGGGTGACGGGCGCAGGTAACCTTGATATCGCCAGCATTGCGGCCAAGATACCGCAATTGCGGCAGTTTTTAAGCCTGCCGATTGGCGTTGGCTTCGGTATACGCGATGCCGACACCGCGCGCCAAGTAGCGCAAGTGTCGGATGCTGTGGTGATTGGCTCACGCATCGTGCAGGAGATTGAATCATCGGCTCCGAATGAACAGCTGGGTAATGTGAAAAACTTTGTGGCAGGCGTTCGCGCCGCCCTGGATCGTAAGGAGTAACTGTTTATGAGCTGGTTCCAGAAAATCATTCGCCCCAAGATTCAGCGTCGTGAGACGCGCAAGACCGTCCCCGAAGGACTATGGAGCAAGTGTCCGGCTTGTGACGAGGTGCTCTACAGCGCGGACCTCGACAATAACGCCCATGTTTGCCCGAAGTGTGGTCACCATCACCGCATTGGTGCCCGGCGCCGCTTGGATACCTTCCTGGACGATGCGGGGCGTGTTGAGATCGGTCAGACGGTGTCGCCCATCGATACCCTAAAGTTCAAGGACAGCCGCAAGTACACGGACCGGATCACGGAGGCCACCCAAGCGACCGATGAGAAGGATGCGTTGGTGGTCATGGAGGGAACCGTGCACGGGGTGCCGGTCGTCGTGGCGGCCTTTGAGTTCAAGTACATGGGCGGTTCGATGGGTTCGGTGGTGGGCGAGCGGTTTGTCCGCGGGGTCGATGCGGCAATCAAGGGCAAGAAGGCCTTTGTGTGCTTCTCGGCCAGCGGTGGGGCGCGGATGCAGGAAGGCTTGCTGTCCCTGATGCAGATGGCCAAGACCTCGGCAGCCCTGACCCAGTTGTCGGCCCGGCGGCAGCCTTTCATCTCGGTGTTGACTGATCCGACCATGGGTGGCGTTTCGGCTAGTTTTGCCATGCTGGGCGATGTCATTGTCGGCGAGCCCAATGCCCTGATCGGTTTTGCCGGTCCCCGGGTGATTGAACAGACCGTGCGGCAGACCCTGCCTGAAGGCTTCCAGCGTTCGGAATTCCTGGTTGAACATGGCGCGGTCGATCGCATCATTGATCGGCGCGAGATGCGTCGTGAATTAGCGCGTCTAATTGCCCAACTGCAGCGGCGTAAATCCCCCGTATTGGAATGATGGCAGACCACGCGTCCACGCCGCCCGTGGATCTCGCGGGCTGGCTGGCCTGGTTGGAGTCACGCAACGCGACCCAAATTACGCTCGGTTTGGAGCGGGTTGCTGCGGTCTGGGAACGCCTGGACATTACCCTGACCCTCCCTGTCATCACGGTGGCCGGAACGAATGGCAAGGGCTCGACCTGTGCCTTTCTGGAGGCGATGCTACGGGCCGGTGGCTATCGCGTGGGGCTCTACACCTCGCCGCACCTGCTTCGTTACAACGAACGCGTGCGCATTGCGGGCGAGGAGGTAAGTGATGCGGATCTCTGTGCGGCTTTGGCGGCTGTTGAGTCGGTGCGCAAAGACATACCACTCAGTTATTTCGAGCAGGGCACCCTGGCGGCTTTGTGGCTTTTTGCCCGCGCCGGGCTTGATGCCGTTGTACTGGAAGTGGGCTTGGGCGGCCGTTTGGATGCGGTCAATATTCTCGCTGCCGATTGTGCCGTGATTACCCCAGTCGATTTGGATCACCAGGTTTGGCTTGGCCAGGAGCGCGAGACCATCGGGCGCGAAAAGGCGGGGATTACCCGTCCCGGCCGACCGCTGGTGTGTAGTGATCCTCAGCCGCCGGCTACGGTCCTGGCCAGCCCGGCCGCCCCGGTCCTGTGTCTGGGGCAGCAATTTCGGGTTGAGCCGGACGACGATGGGCGCTGGACATGCCGGATCGGAGACGCTGTTTTTCCGGCCCTGCCGCGCCCGGCCCTGCTGGGGGCACACCAATACGACAATGCGGCAGCGGCACTGGCGGCACTGTGGCAGCTGCGGGCGCGACTGCCTTTGCCGGTGTCGGCCGTGCGGGCGGGTATTGCACAGGCCCAGGTGCTTGGGCGTTTCCAGGTCGTGGGTCGGACACCGTTACGCATCCTGGATGTAGCCCACAATCCGCATGCGGCGCGCACCTTGGCCCTGCAAATGGCGGATTTGCCGCCAACAGGCAGACGGATTGCCGTTTGCGCTTTATTGGGCGACAAAGACTTGACCGGTGTGGTCGCTGCCCTGCGCGCCAGCTTTGATATCTGGCATATCGCTCCCTTAGAGGGCGAGCGAGCCGGGCCGGTCGCGGCGCTGGCGGATGCCTTGAGGCTGGCTGGGTGTGCGAGCCAAACCCATATTTCTGTGACTGCGGCCTGGTCTGCGGCATGCCGCGCGGCCGGGGCCGCTGATACAATTGTAGCGTTTGGTTCATTCCATACGATTGCAGCCGTCCTGCAGTCGATACACGAACAGGAAACATCTATGGGTTGCTCTGATGCTTGATGAAGCAGAGGCACTAAAACGGAGTGCGCGCCGGCGTTTGATCGGTGCGGTGGCTTTGGCTTTGGTTACGGTGGTGGCATTGCCGATGATCTTCGACAAGGAACCTCCTCCCTTGGCTGAGGTCGAGATTGTTATCCCGTCTCGAGATACTCCCGGCAGTGCGGTCTTGCTCGAGGGCGGTGCGGAGGCGCGGGCTGCGTTAGCGACCACGCCGGCGTCTCCCGCCCTTCCTGCGCCGATTCCCAGTCCTACGCTGGGCGCTCCGGCAGTGACCCCACCGGTTTCAGCGGCAGCCGTCCCGAGTGGTTCGATGCCTGCACCGGCGCTCGTTCAGAAACCAGCGCTTGCCGGGCCAGGTAACAGCGCGGCAAAAATCGACCTTCCCAAGCCTGCTCCCGCCGCGGCGAGCGGAGTATTTTTGCAACTCGGGGTGTTTTCTTCCCAGGAGGGGGCAAATAAATTGGCGAAACGGGTCGTGGAGGCGGGCTTTGTGGTCCATGTCGTTGAAGATGCGGGTCGCTATAAAGTGCGCTGTGGCCCTTTTTCGGGTAAACCCGCCGCGCAGGATTTGCAGACCCGGTTGCGTGGTAAAGGGTTCGCCGCCGTGATGATTAATCCGTGACTGGACTCGATTTTGCCGCCTTGGCTATTGTGCTTTTATTCTTCTTGATGGGCTTGAAGCGGGGTCTGGTGCGTGAGGTGATTTCTCTGGCCGCCTGGCTGGCGGCTTTCTTTCTGGCCGGGCGTTTGGCCCAGTGGCTGGGGCCGTATTTGCCGGGTATGACCGAGGGTGGTTTGCGGGATGCGGTGGCGATGGGATTGGCCTTCATCGCCATCTTGTTGGCAGCGATGCTGTTGTCGACGGCCTTGAATGGTTTAGTCAGGGTTGCGGGTTTGAGCCTTGAAGACCGCCTGTTGGGCAGTGTGTTTGGTTTGTTGCGAGGGGGCGTCGTGTTGGTGCTGCTGGTCATGACCAGCGGTTTGACCGCCCTGCCGCAAACGGAGATTTGGCAGCGCTCGCTTTTGCGGTCCCCTTTGGAGACCGTGGCTTTGAGCTTCAGGCCGTTGTTGCCTGAGGCGCTGGCCGAGAAGATTCGTTTTATTTAGTTTGCATAGGAACGCGCCATGTGCGGAATTATTGGGGTCATTGCCCACGAACCCGTTAATCAGTTGCTGTATGACGGACTTCAGCTCTTGCAGCATCGCGGCCAGGATGCAGCCGGTATCTGCACCATGGACGGTAATTCGTTCAATATGCGCAAGTCCAAGGGGATGGTCCGCGATGCCTTTCGTACCCGTGATATGCGCGATCTGGAGGGTCATGTTGGCATCGCCCATGTGCGTTATCCGACGGCCGGCAACGCCTCGTCCAAGGCCGAGGCACAGCCTTTTTATGTCAATGCCCCGTTCGGCATTGTGCTGGCCCACAACGGTAATCTGACCAATACCGCCCAGCTTAAGGACGAGGTGTTTCGTGATGACCTGCGCCATGTCAATACGGGTTCCGACTCCGAAGTCTTGCTAAATGTCTTTGCGCACGAGTTGCAGGCTGCCGCTCAAGGTCGTGCCCCGACCCGTGAGGCCGTCTTTACGGCGGTGAGGGCCTTGCATCGGCGCTGTCGGGGGGCCTATGCCGTGGTTATCCTGATTGCCGGTTTTGGTTTGGTGGCTATTCGTGACCCGCAGGGAATCCGCCCGCTGGTGATCGGCCGACGCGAAGACGCATCGGGTGCCGATGCCTGGATGGTGGCTTCAGAAAGTGTGGCGATGGATGCGATGGGTTTCACCCGGGTGCGCGATGTGAAGCCGGGTGAAGCGATTGTGGTGACCAGCGAAGGCGAGATGGAGACCTGTGAGTGTGCAGACTCGGCCCGGTTGCAGTCTTGCATCTTCGAGTATGTCTATTTTGCGCGGCCGGATTCGATCATCGACAATGCCTCGGTGTACGAGACCCGCCTGCGTATGGGAGAGTTTCTGGCCGAGAAGATCCGCCGTGATTTTGGCCATTTGCAGATCGATGTGGTGATCCCGATTCCTGACACAAGCCGTCCTTCAGCCCTGCAACTAGCCAATCGTTTAGGGGTGAGTTATCGCGAGGGCTTCATCAAGAACCGCTATATCGGCCGCACCTTCATCATGCCCGGTCAGGGGGAGCGCAAAAAGTCGGTGCGCCAGAAGCTGAACGCCATGGCGGTGGAATTTGTCGGCAAGAATGTGCTCCTGGTGGATGACTCTATTGTGCGCGGCACCACCAGTCGCGAGATTATCCAGATGGCCCGCGATTGCGGTGCCCGTGCGGTGTACTTTGCCTCGGCCAGCCCGCCGGTGCGTTTCCCGAATGTGTATGGCATCGACATGCCGACCCGTTCTGAATTGTTGGCACATAACCGCAGCGATGCCGAGATCGCGGCGGAGATTGGCGCCGATGCAGTGATTTACCAGGACCTTCCCGATCTGATTCGGGCCGTGCAGGCGGTCAACCCCGACCTGACCGCGTTTGATGCCTCCTGCTTCGATGGTCAGTACATCACGGGAGATATCAGCGAGGCTTATTTGCATAACCTGGAGGCGGCGCGTAACGGGACCGCACCAGGAGAGGGTAAAGCGGGGGGTAAAAAGACACGGCAAATGGATCTTAATCTGGCGACCCGTTGATCATGAACGACGACACTCTGCACCCCGAGACCCTGGCTATTCGCTCTGGCATCCACCGCACGCCGTTCAACGAGCATGGCGATGCGATGTACCTCACCTCCAGCTTTGTGTTCGACAACGCGGCGCAAGCGGCGGCCCGTTTCTCCGGGGCCGAGCCAGGCATGATCTATGCCCGTTTTACCAACCCGGGCGTCTCCGCCTTTGAGGAGCGCTTGGCGGCCCTAGAAGGGGCCGAGCGGTGCGTGGCCTTTGCTACCGGCATGGCGGCGATCATGGCCACGGTGATGGGGCTGATGAAGGCGGGTGAACATATCGTTGCTTCCCGATCGATTTTTGGCTCGACCGTGCAGTTGTTCAACAACATCATGGGCAAGTTTGGCGTCGAGACGACCTTTGTCTCGCCCACGGACCCTAAAGAATGGCGTGCCGCCGTGCGGCCCAATACGCGCTTGTTTTTTGTTGAATCGCCGTCCAATCCCCTCACCGAGGTGTCTGACATCGCTGCGCTGGCGGCCATCGCCCGTGAGGCGGGTGCCTGGCTGGCGGTGGACAACTGTTTCTGCACGCCCATCCTGCAAAAGCCGCTCGATTTAGGCGCCGACATCATCATCCATTCCGCGACCAAATATATTGACGGCCAAGGCCGCGTGCTGGGTGGCGCAGTGCTCGGCAGTCACGCGTTGATGGAAGGCGTTTACACCTTTCTGCGCACTGCGGGGCCATCGCTGTCTGCGTTCAACGCCTGGGTGTTGTTCAAGGGGATGGAGACGCTGGATTTGCGCATGCGCCAGCATTCGGCCAACGCCCTGGAGTTGGCCACCTGGTTGGAGGCGCAACCGCAGGTGGCGCGAGTGCTGTATCCCGGTTTGGCGTCGCATCCGCAACATTCTTTGGCTATGCGCCAGCAGACCACGGGCGGCGGTATCGTGGCCTTTGAGTTGCGGGGGGGCAAGGACGCAGCCTGGCGGTTGATCGATGCCACCCAGATCATGTCGATTACCGCTAACCTGGGCGATGTCAAGACGACGATTACCCATCCGGCCAGCACGACCCACAGCCGGATGTCGCCCGAGCAGCGCGCTGCCGCCGGCATTAGCGACGGACTGATCCGTATCGCTGTGGGCCTGGAACATGTCGACGACCTCAAAAAGGATCTGCTGCGCGGGATGTAGGCGTCTGCGTTCGGGTCGTCTCTAAGCCTGTGACGACCTAGGCGCTTGCCTTACAGGCCGTGCCGTTCGCAGAGGTCGGCGATCAGGCAGTTAGCACATTTGGGGGCGCGTGCGGTGCAGGTGTAGCGTCCGTGCAGGATGAGCCAGTGATGGGCGTGATCCAGGTATTTCCCAGCCACGACCTTAAGCAGTTTTTCTTCGACCGCGAGAGGCGTCTTGCCGCTACCCATGCCGGTTCGATTGGCAACGCGGAATACATGCGTATCTACCGCTAGCGTTGGCTGACCAAAAGCAATGTTGAGCACGACATTGGCGGTCTTGCGGCCCACACCCGGTAGCATTTGCAGTGACGCGCGGGTTTTTGGCACCTCTCCCGCAAAATCGCTAAGCAATTTTTGGCAAGTGGCGAGGATATGCTTGGCCTTGGTTTTATACAGGCCGATTCGGCGGATATGCTCCGTCAGGTTATCCAGCCCCAGGTTCAGCATCGCCTGTGGTGTGTCGGCTACGGCAAACAAGGGCCCCGTTGCGCGGTTGACCCCCGTGTCGGTGGCTTGCGCAGAGAGGATGACCGCAATCAGGAGTTCGAACGGGTTGCGGTGATTGAGTTCACCCTGCGGCTCGGGGTTGGCCTCAGCCCAGCGGCGGAAGCATTCGGCAACGAGGTCCCGCTTCATGCCCGGCGCGATTGAATCAGATTACGCAGGGCGATCAGAAGGCCGAGTCCGAAAAAGGCGCCGGGGGGCAAAACAGCGAGGAGAAAACCCGGATAGTCGGGGAAGACGGTCACTGTCCAGCCCTTTGCAATTTCCCCCAGAGCAAGGTCGAAACCTGAGAACAGAGTGCCCTTGCCTACGACCTCGCGCAGGGCACCCAGGGCAACAAGGACGGCGGTCAGTCCCAGGCCCATGGCGATGCCGTCAAGGATCGATTGCACGGTGGGTTGCTTGGAGGCGAAGGCCTCGACCCGGGCGAGAATAATGCAGTTGGTGGTGATCAGCGGCAGAAAGATACCCAGTATCAAATAAAGCGGTTGGGCATAGGCCTGAATGACCAGGGTCACGATCGTGACTAGTACAGCGATGAGCAATACAAAGGTAGGGATGCGCAAGGCATTGGGAATAAAGTTGCGGATGACGGCCACGGAGCCGCTGGAGATGGCCATGACCAGGGTGGTGGCAAGACCCAGCGAGAGGGCGTTGATCACGGTATTGCTGACCGCAAGCAAAGGACAGAGCCCTAACAACTGGACGATGCCTGGGTTCTGTTTCCACAGGCCGTTGTAAAAGATATCGCGGGTTTCCGACCATGGCATCATGGCTGTGCTCCACTTAATAACTCGCTGCGATGGGCGGCGAAATAGGTCAGGGCGCCCTGCACGGCCTTGACGATGGCGCGTGGGGTGACGGTGGCACCGGTCACATAATCGAACGATCCTCCATCCTTGCGCACCTTCCAGTGCGCGCTAGCCGGGTGGTCTAGCGAGGTGCCAGCGAATTGCTGTATCCAGGGACTGCGGGCCATCTCAATGTAATCGCCTAGGCCAGGGGTCTCGCGATGGCTGGTGACCCGTACGCCACCGACCCGGCCGTCGGGAAGAATGCCGATCAGCAGACGAATCTCGCCAGAATAGCCATCCGGCGCGCTGGCCTCGAGAATAACCCCGCTCGCTTGGCCAGCCTGGGTGGCGAGATAGCGGCTGGCGGGTCGTTTTAGGCCGAGCAGGGGATCGGCTGGAAGGGGATAGATGGCACGACTGAGATCGTTGTCGAAGCCACCGGAGGGTAGCGTTTGTGCCAGTAAGCGGTTCTTGAGGAGGCGTTCGGCATTGTCGATGGTCGGAGCTGTGGCCTGATGTGTACCGGACAGCAAGAGCGCGCCGATGGCCGAAAAAATGAGCAGGACGGCAGCGGGAGCCAGAATGTCGCGGGCCCAGTGTTTGATCCGCTTCATGGTTTATCTCCCGGCAGGTGCCGACGGCGGTGCCCGAAGACCCTGGGTTGGGTGTAGGCGTCGATGAGGGGCGCGGCGCTGTTCATCAACAGGATGGCGAAGGCGACACCATCGGGGAAACTGCCGAAACTGCGAATCAGGACAGTGATCAGTCCGGCTAGCCCGGCGTAGAGAAGTTTACCCACGGGGGTGTTGGCCGCTGAAACCGGGTCGGTCGCGATGAAAAAGGCTCCCAGCAGGGTGCCACCGACCAGAAGGTGGAAGAAGGGGCCGGCCTGGTGGGCAGGGTCGAGCCCATAAAGGACCCCGGAAGTGAGCGCGATGCCACCCAGAAAAGCAACTGGGATGTGCCAAGTGATGATGCGCCGTGCCAGCAGATAGAGGCCACCCAGCAGATACAACAACGCCACCAGATCGCGGGCTTGCAGGGTGGGGATTGATTGGGCGGCAATCAGGCTGGAGGCCTCATGGCCCGCGCGGAGATGGGTCTTGAGGCTGTCGAGGGGGGTGGCCGCGCTGAAGGCGTCGATCGGTAGGCGGGCGCCGGCGAAGATCATGTCATAGGCGTCGCCGAGGCTTGGACTATACGCGGCGAGGGCCGCTGGTGCGGGCCAGACATTAATCTGGGCCGGGAAACTGACGATGAGTACGGCGAAGCCGAGCATGGCTGGATTGAAGGTATTCTGGCCCAGGCCGCCATAGAGATGTTTGCCCACGACGGTGGCGAACAGCATGCCAACGGCATACAGCCACCAAGGCAGCAAGGTGGGCAGCGCCAGGGCCAGGAGGGCGGCCGTCACCAAGGTGGTGCCATCGCCGAGGAACGGGCGCAGGGGATAATGGCGGGCCTTCAGGAGGGCGGCCTCGAACAACAGTCCGAAGCTGGCGCAGAGAACCAGGCTGAAGAGCAGGGCGGGACCAAAGAGCCAGACATGCGCCGCGATGCCAGGCAAGAGGGCCCACAAGACTTGGGTCATGATGCGGGTGACGGAAGGCGTGGGGCTCATGGTGCCTCTTTCTGGGCGGGAGAGGACTCCTCTTCTTCCTCCTTGACGATACTGTCATGCACCGACTGGAGCAGGCTGGCGCGGCGCGATTCAATCTCGGAGATCTCGCGTACCTTGTCTGCGGGGAGTCCTTCGGTGTTTTTGGGGACAATGGCTTTTCGGGCCTCTGTAGCGCGTGCCATGGCCGCTGCCAGGATGGCCTTTTTGCGCGTAGCTTCCGGATCAGCGGCAGGCATTGCTGCTGGAGTTGGCGCGGACTCCGTTTTCGCTTTCGCGGCGGCGGCATGCTTGGCCGCCTTTTCCATTTTTTCGCGTTCAAGACGGAAACTGCGGAATTCGTGGCGGACGCGGGCGCGATCGGCAGCATCCTTCTCTTGCTCACGCGCCCAGATCTCGCTCTTGGCATAGCGGAAAAAACTTACCAAAGGGATGTGACTGGGACAGACATAGTCGCAGCAGCCGCATTCAATGCAGTCAAACAGCTTGAAGGACTGCACCTTGCCGAAGTCGTGGGCGCGGGCGTACCAGTGCATCTCGAAGGGTTGAAGGCTGACCGGACAGGCGCGCGCGCAGGCCCCGCAACGGATACAGGGCAGGACCTGTGCGGGGGGCGGAAAATTCTGACTGTCCTTGACCAGAATGCAATTGACCATCTTGCTGACTGGGGCCTCGTCCGAGGCTAGGTCGAAGCCCATCATGGGGCCGCCGATAAGGGTGCCATGGGCAGCGGAGGTGCGACCGCCGGCAGCGGCAATCAGGGCCGCGATGGGGGTGCCAATCCGGGCCTCATAATTGCCTGGAGTGTTGACTGCGCCGGTGACGGTGACGATGCGGCGGGTCAGTGGTTCGCCGTGCCGTATCGCGCGTTGCAGGGCATAGGCTGTACCCACATTGAACATCTGGACACCGACATCGGTGGTGCGGCCACCCGATGGGGTGGTGCGACCCGTCAGGGCATAAGTCAGTTGTTTGCCTCCTCCCATCGGATAAAGCGTTGGGACTGGGCAGATGGTGATGTGGCTTCGGCTGGCTGTGTCGGCCGCATGGCGGAGGGCCGCAATGGCCTCGGGCTTGTTGGCCTCGATACCGACCAAGATCTGCCCGGCACCGATCAGGTTTTGGATGAGTTGTGCGCCGTCCAGAATGGCCTCGGCGTGTTCGCGCATGAGGCGATCGTCACAGGTAATCCAGGGTTCACATTCAGCTCCATTGAGAATCAATAAGGGCCAATTTTCGTGGCGGCCGGGCGCGAGCTTTATATGGGTTGGAAACACGGCACCACCCAGACCGGCAAGACCCATAGTGCGTAAACGCGCCAGCTGAGCTTCACGATCTTCATGGGGCGGTGGAAGGGTCGTGATGCTGGCATCTTCGCCATCGCTGTCGATCACAATACAGAGGCCATTCAGCCCGGACGAATGGGCAATGGGCCGCGCCTCGATGGCGCTGACGCGACCCGAGGTCGGCGCATGGATGGCCGCGCTGACGCCCGCTTCCGGGGTGCCGATCATCTGGCCCCCGGAGACGCGTTCGCCAACGCTTACGCAGGGTTTTGCTGGTTTGCCCAGGTGTTGGCTGAGTGGGACGACATAATGCGGCAATAAAGGTAGCGCGCGAATGGGTGTGCCATTCGATTCGGTTTTGTGCTCTGGTGGGTGGATGCCGCCGGGAAAATTGAATAAGGCCGTCATACAGCGGCCTTTTCGGCAACAGATTTGAGTGCGAAGACCGGATAGGGCCACTTCCAGGTTTGGATGTTTTCGGTCTCAGTCACCATGTGGATGCAGTCCACTGGACAGGGCGGCAAGCATAGCTCGCAACCGGTGCATTGCTCGGCAACGATGACATGCATTTGCTTGGCCGCGCCGACGATGGCATCGACCGGGCAGGCCTGAATGCACAAAGTGCAACCGATGCAAGTCGATTCATCGATGATGGCTATGGCCTTGGCTTTGACTTCAAGACCTTCGCCGAGAGGCTTGGGCTCGACCCCGAGCAGTTCGGCTAAGCGCTCGATGCCCTCGGCACCGCCCGGGGGGCAGAGATTGATGTCGGCCTCACCTTTGGCGATGGCCTCGGCATAGGGCTTGCAACCAGGGTAGCCACACTGGCCGCATTGGGTTTGGGGCAGGACCGCGTCGATTTTCTCTACCAGGGGGTCGTCCTGGACGCGGTAACGCACCGCCGCCCAACCGAGGATGGCTCCCAGAATCAAGCCAATGGTGGAGAGGATTAAAATGGCGTCCAGCATGGCGGGTGTTAACGCACCATGCCGCTAAAGCCCATAAAGGCGATGCTGAAAATGCCGGCGGTCACCAGCGCAATGGAGATACCCCGGAAGGGGGCGGGAACATCGGCCGCTTCGAGGCGTTCGCGCATGGCGGCAAACATAATCATCACCAGGGTAAAGCCCAGCGCGCCGCCGAGGCCAAAAAAGAGGGATTCGACGAAGTTGTGGCCTTCCTGGGCATTGAGTAGCGGCACCCCCAGCACGGCGCAGTTGGTCGTGATCAGCGGTAGGTAGATGCCTAGCAGGTGGAACAGGGTGGGACTGGTTTTCTTGATGTACATCTCGGTGAAGCCGACAATTCCGGCGATCACCACAATGAAGGACAGGGTCCGCAAGTAAATGAAGTCTGGTTCAAGAAGATAGGTGTCAATAAGGTTGCTGGCCCCGGAGGCCAAAGTGAGAACGAAGGTGGTGGCAAGGCCCATGCCGAGGGCTGTCTCCAGCTTTTTGGAGACCCCCATAAAGGGGCAGAGGCCCAGGATCTTGGTCATCACGATGTTGTTGACGAACACCGTACCAACAATGATCAAGAGATAGTGTTCCATTTCGGGGGCCGCAAACGCTTAGTCCAGCAGGTCGTGGGCCCCGTCACAGAAGGGGGCATTGGCCGTGTATTTGCAGGCGCACAGCCAGTACTGCCCCTTTTCGGTAATCTGTACCGCCTGGGGGGTGAAGTCGGTACCGGTGTGGGCGCCGTCACACCAGGGTTGGGTCTTTGAACGGCCACAGGTGCAATACCAGTATTCACCGGGTTCTAGATCAAGGGGGATGCCAGCCTTGCCGGCAATAACGGGTTCGCTCATGGTAAGGGTTCTCAAAAAAGTGAAGGCTGAATATTACCCTGTCTGACTCGGCTAATAACCCTTCTTATAAAGGTTTCTACGGCGCAACGGCCAGCGCCTCAATGCATTCCCGGATCAGGCTTGGTCCGCGATAGATCAGGCCGGAATAGACTTGCACCAGAGAGGCGCCCGCCGCCTGCTTGGTTTGGGCATCCGCGCCGCACAGAACGCCGCCGGCACCGATTAGTGGAATCTCGCCGGCCAAGGCCGTATGAAAAGCGCTCAGGACGCGGGTCGAGGCGCTAAAGACGGGCGCGCCGGACAGCCCTCCGGCCTCGCAGCCATGCGGTAAATGTTCGACGCCGGTGCGCGCCAGGGTGGTGTTGGTAGCGATAACCGCGTCAATGCGGTGGCGGCGGAAGAGCGCCGCCATCTCCTCGATCTGGGTGAGGTCCAAGTCGGGGGCAATCTTAATGGCGATGGGCGTGTATTTGCCATGCCGGTCGGTAAGCTGTGTTTGCTCTGCCTTGAGGCGACCGAGCAGAAGGTCGAGCGCCGCGCCGCTTTGCAGATCGCGCAGATTCTTAGTGTTGGGCGAGGAGATGTTGACGGTGATGTAGTCGGCCGCGCCATAGGCCTTGGCCAGACCCATCAGGTAGTCGTCGGTGGCGTGTTCGATCGGCGTGTCGGCATTCTTGCCAATGTTGATGCCGAGGATGCCGGATCGCCGGGCGCGGGCCACCTGACTCAGGAGGGCATCAATGCCGTGGTTATTGAAGCCCATGCGGTTGATGACGCCGCGCGCTTCGGGGAGACGGAAAAGGCGGGGGCGCGGGTTTCCGGGCTGTGGCCGGGGCGTCACGGTGCCGATCTCGACATGACCAAAACCGAGGGAAAACCAAAAATCTATGGCCTCGCCGTTCTTGTCGAGGCCGGCGGCCAGTCCCAGCCGGTTGGGAAAATCGAGTCCCATGACGCGGATGGGCGCGTTGTGGCGCGGGGCCGCCAGAGGCAGGCGCGCCAGTTGGGCCAGTAGCGGTAGCGTGAGGCGGTGCGCGGTTTCAGCATCCAGGCGAAAGAGCAGGGGCCGGATCAGGTCGTAGGCAGTCATGATGTGGATTAAATAGCGGCGAGGCGAGCAAAATCAGCCACCGAGAGGGTTTCGGCACGGCAGCCGGGGTCAATGCCGATGGCCTCCATGGCCTCGATGGCAATCAGGCCCTTAAGGTTGTTGCGCAGGGTCTTGCGGCGCATCGCAAAGGCCTGCGCCACGACGCGTGCGAAGCGCTCCGGATCGCGCCAAGCCACCTGATCGGCGGGGAGGGGGGTGAGGCGGACGATGGCCGAATCGACCTTGGGCGCGGGGATGAACGCACCCGGCGGGACGATGAATAGTTTTTCAACCCGGAACTGGGCCTGCAGCATGACTGACAGGCGGCCGTAATCGGCACTGTCCGGCTCGGCCGCCATGCGCCATACCACTTCTTTTTGCAGCATGAAGTGCAGGTCACGGATTTGTCCGGCGAAACTGGCCAGGTGAAACAGGAGAGGGGAGGAGATGTTGTAGGGCAAGTTTCCGACTACGCGCAGGTCAGACCCAAAGCGAGCGAAGTCAAATTTCAGGGCATCGCCTTCATGCACGGTCAAACGATCAGGCGGAAATTCGGCCCGCAGTCGGGCCGCTAGGTCACGATCAAGCTCGATGGCGTGCAGATGCGGGAGCTTTTCCAGCAGCGGGCGGGTTAAGGCGGCCAGGCCGGGGCCAATCTCGATTACGGTGTCGTTGGTTTGCGGGTTGATGGCCGCGACGATGCGCTCAATGACCTGGCGATCGTGCAGGAAGTTTTGCCCAAAACGCTTGCGGGCGCGGTGCGCGGAGAGGGCCTCTGGCATCACGCTGTCTGCCGTGCTTGCGCCATCGCGATGGCCGCTTCAATGGCAATGGCCAAACTGCCGGGGTTGGCCTGGCCGGTCCCGGCCAAATCGAGTGCGGTACCGTGGTCGACAGAGGTGCGCACAATGGGAAGACCGAGCGTGATATTGACGCCGCGTCCGAAAGTAGCGTGCTTTAGCACCGGCAGGCCTTGGTCGTGATACATGGCGAACACGGCATCAGCACGGTCGAGATATTTGGGTTGAAACAGGGTGTCGGCGGGTAATGGGACGCTAAGGTTCATACCCTGACGGCGCAAGCGGTCGAGTGCAGGGCCAATGATCTCGGCTTCTTCGTGGCCAAGATGACCCTCTTCGCCCGCGTGGGGGTTGAGGCCAGCAACCAGAATATGTGGATTGCTCAGACCAAAGTCGCGGCGCAGGGCCGCGTCGAGGATCGTCAGGGCGGTGGTCAGGCCCTCGACCGTGATGGCATCAGCGACTGCGCGCAGGGGGAGGTGGGTCGTCGCGAGCGCTACGCGCAGCCAGGCGTTATTGCTATGCATGCGCCCCGCCAACATCATGACGACTTGCGGCGTGCCGGTTAATTCGGCCAGAAATTCCGTATGACCGGTAAACCGGATGCCGGCCGCGTTGATGATGCCTTTGTGTACGGGCCCGGTGATGAGGGCTGAGAATTCACCAGACTGGCAACCGAGTGTCGCTCGGGTCAGGCCATCGAGCACGAAACTGGCGTTGCCTGAATCCAGTCTTCCGGGTTGGGCCGCAGCCGGCAACGGGAGGTCGATGAGGCTGACGGGAGCCGTCGTGCCGGGTGCGTAGTCGGGCACCAAAAAGGTTTGCCCCAGTCGCTCGGCGCGTTCCTCCAGCAGATGGCGGTTGGAGAGAATGACGATGGGTACGGCTGAGGAGGGCTGCCGGGCTAGCCAGACCGCTAGGTCCGGTCCAATCCCGGCCGGCTCGCCGGGGGTAAAAATTAAGGGATTCAAGGCCTTAGCGATCCTCAAGCCGAACTTCAATATAGGCCCGGTCGCGGGTTTGGCGCACCCAGTCATCAAAGGCTTCCTCGGCCTTGCGGGCACGGATCATGCGCCGGGCCTCGATGCGTCGCCGTTCTTCCGACAAATCTTGATCGCGGCGGGCGACAACTTGGATGAGATGCCAACCAAAGGGTGATGCGATCGGCTGACTGATCTCGTTCGGGGCAAGGGCGTCCATGGCGCGTTCGAATTCGGGTACGGTATCGCCCGGGCTCAACCAGCCCAGTTCACCGCCACGGCTGGCGGAAAGGTCGTCGGAGTTGAGGCGAGCCAGATCGGCAAAGCGAGCGCCATGAACGAGTCGTTCGCGCAGATCGGTCAAACGATGTCGGGCCTCATTGTCGCCCACCAGTTCGTTGGTCTTGATCAGGATGTGAGAGGCCTGCGTCTGGCGCACAATGTAGGCCGTGTTGGCGCCGCGTTGCCCAAGCAGCTTGAGAATGTGGAAACCGTTGGCACTCCGCAGGAGAGCGGAGGTATCACCCGGTTTAAGCGAGGTGATGGCCCCGGCAAACAGATTAGGCAGCTGGGCGGTACTACGCCAGCCGAGCTTGCCCCCTTCCAAGGCATTCTGGGCATCGGAATAGAGGGCCGATACCTCAGCAAAATCATCCCCATTGCGCAGTTTGGCATGGGCTTCTTCGGCGCGTTGGCGGCGTTTTTCACTCACTTCCGGGCTGGCGGCCTCGGGCACCGTGATGAGGATGTGGGCAAGTTCATACTCGTCCTTGGCCTGGGCAGTTTTTTCACTTTGCTGGGTCAGTTGCAGGGCGATCTCGGCGTCCGTGACGCTGACCTTGTTGTCCACCTCCCGCTCACGCAGGCGGGCAATGGTCAGCTCGTTGCGAATCTGCTCGCGGAAGTCGTTCCAGTCTTGGCCTTCTTGCTCCAAGGCCTTGCGGAACTCGGGCAGACTGAGACGGTTCTCGGTAGCCATGCGGGTCAGGGTACGATCCAAGGCCTCGGCACTCACCTTGAGGCTGGTGCCTTCGGCCAGATCGAGCAGGCTGCGTTCGGTGATCATGCGTTCCAGGATCTGCCGTTCTAGTTTGGTGCGCGAGGGGGGGGCGACCTTTTGTTGCGATAACTGCTGTTGCACCTGGACGACCCGGCGGGCGAGTTCTTGTTCGGTGATGACGCCGTTATTGACGACGGCGATGACCCGGTCAATAGGAATTGGAGCGGCGTCCGCACGGGGTACGAGCCAGCCAGAAGTGGCGAGGGCACAGAAGGCGCAGAGGGCAACGAAACCCGGAATGCCGTTAGGGAGAGGTAATGTCATCGCTTTTCACATATCCGGAGATGTTGCGTTTAAGGACATCCAGCGGGTTGGGACCTAGCTGGGTCAGTCCGCGCAGTTCGAGTTGCAGGAAGAACGCGGTCGTGGCGGTGGTCGTGTTGGTAGCCAGTTGCTGGACAACACCGCGCAGGGACCAGCAACCAGGATTGTATTCAAAACCCAATAAGCCCTCGGCGAGACGATTTTCGACGAAGGCGTAGTTGGCTCGGCCGACAGCGTACCACTGCGGTTGGAGGGGCCACTGGAAGGAAAGGTCAAGCGATTTGAGTTCGCCGTAGAGCTTGTCGGTATAGCGATAGTCCGCATTGATGCGCTTGCCGGGACCGCCGTCATAGGTGCCGCCCAGACTGGCTTGGGCGATGACCTGGTCGGCGCTGGCGTAGCGCAGACCAGCATTCAGGCGCAGGCGGGGATTGATCGGTGCGCTGGCCGTGGCAAGGATGTCACTAGAGCTCGTGGTTCGCGCTGTTGCACCGGGCAGGGTGACCGTTTGGTCGCGGAAATAAAAGCGTTGGGCGAGGGTTAGCTGCAGGCGTTCGACGCCCTTGTCTGCATTGACAAAGCGGTTGGTGATGCCAATGGTGAGCTGGTCGGCATCGTTGACCCGATCAACACCGGAGAACTGGTTTTCCGAGAACAGCTGGGTCAGGGAGATGTCTTGCTGGCCGCTGTCAAAAACGGGGATGCGGGTCTGGTCCTTGTGCGGGATGCGTACATAGTAGACGCGAGGTTCGAGCATATGCAGCAAGGCCGTGTTGCCCAGCCGCCAGTCGCGTTCTAGATAGACACCGGCATCGAGACTGAAGATCGGTAGGCTGCGGGTACTGCTGAGATAACCGGCGGCAGGGGCGTCGCCGATGCTGTCGCGGAGAACCCCGGCTTGGCTGCCGAGCTGATAGTTCGACAGGTGCAGGCCCAACTTGGGGGTCAAAAAGCCATAAGTGGTCTGGAGCGGCAAACTCAGACTGGGATAGGCGTAGGCCCGCTGACCTTTGACAAAGCGGCTATCCGGGTGATCAAAGTTGACAAGCTCGGCAGCCAGGTCGAAACGCAGGCGACGGCCGTAAAAGTCAGACTGGCTGACATTGAAGTTGAGCTGTGGCAGGCGCTCGTAGGGCGCGCTACTGGGGCCGTCCAGGGCTTGATAGGTCTGCACCCGCAGACTCCCGTTCCATCCGTCGCCCTGATAGGCGAGGTTGGCCTCGCGCGGCAGATTAACCGTCGAAGTCTGGTTCACAAGGCCAGAGAGGTCAGCGAAATAGGCCGTGTCCGAGACCTTATGTAGACGCAGTTGGCCGGCTAGGCGTGGCGAGAAGCGTTGCTGATGGGTGAGGTCCACTTGATAGCGGTCGCGCTTGGCCACGCTGTCCGAGGGCAGGATGTCGGCCCACACCTGGCCGCTGTAATCTTTCTCGAGATAACGGAACTCACCGCCCAGTTGCAGGCCCCGCCGGCCCATGTAGCGGGGCACCAAAGTCGCATCGCGGTTAGGGGCGATATTCCAGTACCAGGGCAGAATAAGTTCCAGACCACGGCTATCCGAGGCCCCGTAGGTGGGCGACAGGAAACCGGATTTGCGTTCATTGTCGAGCGAGAAACGCAGCCACGGGCTGTACAGAATGGGGATGCCCAGGTATTCGACCCGGGCCTGACGCGCCTTGCCCAGACGGGTGTTGTAGTCGATGGAAAGTTCGTCTGCCCGCAGGACCCAGTCTTGGCGATCGGGCGTGCAGGTCGAGTAGGTGACGGCCTCCATCCGATACTTGTCGGGGCCCTCAAAGTACATTTGCCGGGCCACGCCCTGGACGGGTAGCAGGGGTTTGCCCTTGCCGGCAAGCCAATAGGTGACACTGTGTATGTCGCCCAGACGCGGAGTCAGGCGCAGGCTGAGGTCTTGGCCGGTGATATGCTCACCCGGGCGGGTCATGATCACCGGGCCGCGACAAACAGCCTCGTCGGTCGCGTCTTCGTAGCGGAGCCAGTCGGTCTTGATCTGGCCGTGCTGATCGTCGCGGATCACGACTTGGCCTTCGGCCTGCAAAAAGTGGCCGCTGGAACCGTCAATCCGATCGCCTTGCACGGTGTTATAGCCACGGGGTACTTGGAGCCCGGCACTGGATTTCAGTAACAATGGCTCGTCGGCGCCCCAAACCTCGCTGAAGGTTGCGGCCAGGGCCAAGGTCAGGGTGAGCAGTCGCAAGGGCGGCATGGGCTGGGCGGTGCTAGAATGGGGCGGTCATTATTAAAGTCGCCGGATTGTAGCTTGGAACATACCGAACACCAACGCATCGAACGCCTCCGTGCCTGGGTGGCCTCTGAGCTTCCCGCCCCGCTGATCGATTTGCAGCCGGCCTCGGCCGATGCCAGTTTTCGGCGCTATTTTCGGGTGACTACCGCTGAGGGGGGTATTGATCGCAGTTTTGTCGTTATGGACGCGCCGCCCAGTCATGAGGACTGCGGGCCGTGGCTGAAGATCGCCCACCTGTTTCGCGCCGCGGGTGCCAACACGCCGCAGATCTTTGCCGAGAACCTGACGGACGGCTTTATTTTGATGTCCGACCTGGGCTCGACCACCTATTTGTCGGCGCTGAATGCGGCGGCAATAAATGACGATACGGCCGACCGCCTCTATCGTGATGCCAACGCGAGCCTGATCCAGATTCAGCTTGCCACGCAAGCCGGCGTGCTGCCGCCTTACGATGCCGCCTTGTTGCGGCGTGAGTTAGACCTTTTCCCGGATTGGTATGTCGCACGCCACCTTGGCACGACCTTGAACGACGCCCAGCGTAGCCTCTTGGAGTCGGTCTTCCGCGCTATTTTGGATAACAATCTGGCTCAGCCTAAGGTGTTTGTGCACCGCGATTGGCACTCACGCAACCTGATGGTAACGGCCGCTAACAACCCCGGCGTAGTCGATTTTCAGGACGCCGTGTACGGCCCGATCACCTACGATCTGGTGTCGATCTACAAAGATGCCTACATTGCCTGGGATGAAGACCGTCTTCTCGATTGGGTGGTGCGTTACTGGGAGGCAGCAAAGAAGGCCGGTTTGCCGGTGAACTCCGATTTTGGCACCTTTTACCGGGACTTCGAATGGATGGGCGCGCAACGCCACATTAAGGTGCTAGGTATCTTTGCGCGCTTGTGCCACCGTGATGGCAAGGACGGCTACTTGAAAGACATGCCGTTGGTGATGCGCTACTTGCGCCGTGCCTGCGAGCGCTACCGCGAATTGCAACCGTTGTTGGGCTTGCTCGATGTGCTGGAAGGCCGGGCGGCAGATGTGGGCTACACCTTCTGATGGCGGATTTTCGTGCCATGATCCTTGCGGCCGGGTTGGGTAACCGGATGCGGCCACTGACCGATCACACGCCCAAACCCCTGCTGCCGGTGGGCGGCAAGCCATTGATCGTCTGGCAGATTGAGCGCTTGCGTGCGGCCGGCTTCACGAATCTGGTTATTAATCATGCCCACTTGGGGCTGCGTCTGGAGGACGCGCTGGGCGATGGGGCCGGGTTGGGGGTTCAGATCCAGTGGTCGCGGGAGCCGGAGCCGCTGGAAACAGCCGGGGGTATCGCGACCGCTCTGGCGTTACTGGACGATGCCCCGTTTCTGGTCACCAACGGCGATGTCTATGCGGCGTTCGACTATGCCCGACTCGTGCCGGTGTTGACGGCGATGAAAGTGGATGTCGCACGGCAGGCTCATCTCGTTCTGGTTGATAACCCACCGCACCACCGGCAGGGAGATTTTGCTCTGGCGAATGGTCAGGTTGACTTGCCGCTGACCGATCCTGCCCATGTGCTGACTTTTTCAGGTATCGGTTGTTATCAGCCGAGCTTATTTACCGGCATCGTGCCGGGACAGAAGGCCGCGCTGGCCCCTTTGTTGACGGCGGCGATGCAGCAGCAGGGGGTGACGGGCGAACATTTCAGCGGTCGTTGGGAAGATGTGGGCACGCCTGAGCGACTGGCCATGCTGGATCGGGAGTTGTCATGAGCCATCAGGCCTTTGTTGCGCGCCGGCAGCGTTTGCTGGCCCAGATTGGAAATGGGGTCGCGATCCTGCCGACGGCACCGGAACGGGTGCGCAACCGTGATACACACCATCCCTATCGTTTTGATAGTTATTTCTGGTACTTGACGGGATTTTCGGAGCCCGATGCGGTGCTGGTCCTGGTGGGCGGGCAGGGCGACAGCAAACCGCAGTCGTTGTTGTTCTGCCGCGAGAAAGATGCCACGCGCGAGGTCTGGGACGGGTTTCGCTATGGGCCGGAGGCAGCGCAGACAGCCTTCGGCTTCGACGCGGCCTATCCGATCAGTGAACTGGCGACGCGGCTGCCGGATCTGCTCGCCAACCGCGCAGCTTTGTGGCACAGCCTGGGCGTTGATGTCGAGTGGGATCAGCGCTTGGGTGGTGTTATCAATACCCTGCGCGGTCAGGCACGCAAAGGCCTCCGCCCGCCCTCTGCCGTACAGGACCTCCATGCCGCGCTCGACGCCATGCGTCGGGTCAAGGATGGTCACGAGATGGACTGGCTGCGCCAGTCTTGTGCGATTGCCTGTGCCGGCCATGTGCGAGCCATGCGCATGGCTCGGGGCGGGATGGCCGAGTATGAACTCGAGGCGGAGTTAACTTACGCGTTCCGGCGGCGTGGGGCGGATGCACACGCCTATCCGCCCATCGTCGCCAGCGGCGCATCGGCGTGCATTCTGCATTACACAGAAAATAATCGGCTGCTGGGCGAGCACAGCCTCGTGCTGATCGATGCGGGTTGCGAGCTGCAGGGCTATGCGGCCGATATCACCCGCACCTTTCCGGTCAGTGGCCGCTTTTCCGGGCCGCAGCGCGAGGCCTACGAGATTGTCCTGGCTGCCCAGACTGCGGCCTTTGCGGCCATTCGACCCGGCGCGGCTTTTATCGACTATCACGATGCGGCGGTGCGGGTCTTGACTCAGGGCATGCTGGATCTTGGCTTGTTGCAGGGTAGCCTAGATGGCCTGATCGAGGCTGGGGCCTATCAGCGCTTTTACATGCATCGCACCGGTCATTGGCTGGGTCTCGATGTCCATGATGCGGGTGAATATAAAGATGGGGACGACTGGGTCCGCTTGCGTCCCGGCATGACGCTGACGGTCGAGCCGGGTCTTTATATCCCGCCGGCGGCCGATGTGCCGGCCCACCTGCATGGCATGGGTATTCGTATCGAAGACGATGTCCTGGTGACGGCGGATGGACTGGAAAACTTGACCGCGGCCGCACCCAAGACCGTGGCCGAGATTGAGGCGGTGATGGGGCATGACTGATATCGCCCTGGTAGGCGGTGGCCCGGTCGGCCTGTCGCTGGCTCTTGCGCTGCGCGATTCCGGTCGTGGGCTGACTGTGCTTGAGGCCCGTCCGCCGGGACCCGTGTCAGACGCTCGAGCGATTGTTCTGTCCCATGGCTCACGGCTCATTCTGGAGCGCTTGGGGGTCTGGGCTGCGCTGGCGGGGCAGGTCACCGCAATTACTACGATTCATGTCTCACAGCGCGGTCATTTCGGCCGCACCTTGTTGAACGCTGCGGATTTGGAGGTGCCGGCCATGGGCTATACGGTCACCTATGAAGCCTTGCAGGCGGCCCTGGCCGAGCAGGCCATTAAGGCTGGGGTGGAGATCCGTTATGCGGCCCCGGTGACAGAAGCCAAACCGGGGCGCGTAACTTATCGGCAGGGAGATACCAGAGCGGACTTGGTGGCTGATCTCGTGGTTCTGGCCGAGGGCGGGCGCGGCCTGCCTTTGGCGGAGAGCACCATAAAGGATTATCAGCAAAGCGCCGTGGTGTGTTGGGTGGAAAGCGAACGGCCCCATGCTGGCCGGGCCTACGAACGATTCACCCCCGAGGGGCCGATTGCCCTACTGCCCATGGGTTCGCGTTATGCCTTGGTGTGGACGACCCCAACCGATCAGGTGGCAGAACGCTTGGGATTGGCGGACAGTGATTTTTTGAGGACGCTCTATGCGGCTTTTGGTGAGCGGCAGGGGCGTTTTGTCGCGGCTGGGGTGCGGACCGCTTTCCCGTTGCGCATGGCCTTGCGCGGGCCGGGCGATACGGCCGGGCTAGTCCGCATTGGTAACGCGGCCCAGCTTCTGCATCCAGTGGCAGGCCAAGGCTTCAACCTAGGCCTGCGTGATGCCTGGCAACTGGCGGAGTGCATTCTCGATAGCGCGCCAGGGACTCTGGATGCGGCGGACCTTTTGTTGCGCTATAGCCGGGCCCGCGGGGCTGATGTTCCGGCGGGTGCCCGCATGACGGATTTTTTGGTCGATGTCTTTGCCCACGATCCGCCGGTCATTGCAGGGCTGCGGGGAGCGGCCTTGACGGCGCTGGATCTTTTGCCGCCGCTCAAGAACGGTTTTGCGCGCAAGATGATGCATGGGGCGCGTACATGGTAAGGACCGTCCTTAAACGCGACATTGTCATTCTGGGTGGTGGCCTTAATGGGGCGGCCCTGGCCTTGGCCTTGAGCCATGGCGCGTATGAGGTGACCTTGGTGGAAGCACAGCCCCCGCTGGCCCCGAGTGAGGCTTGGGATGCGCGCATCTATGCCTATTCCCCTGGAAATGTCGATTGGCTGCGGGATTTGGGGGGCTGGACCGATACCCTGCGCCAGCAGCCAGTCCATGCCATGCGTGTCCACGGTGATGCCGAAGGGCGCTTGACCTTCGATGCCCTGGAGACGGGTCTGCCGGCGCTCGCTTCTATTGCCGAGAACGGCCGCGTGCAATGGCAGATCTGGCAGGCCTTGCAGGCGCGCGGGGTACAGGTCGTGAACGAACGGCCGGTTGGGGTGGCTTGGGATACTCGCGGCTCGGCCCATACGCTGCACTTCAGTGAGGCGGTCCCCGCGCTTCAGGCCCGACTGCTGGTGGCCGCTGATGGGGCTCAGTCTTGGCTTCGACAGCAGGCGGGCATTGGCCTCGCTGTTGAGGACTATCACCAATCGGGGATTGTGGCCAATTTTGCGTGCGAACGGTCGCATCGCGGTATCGCCTGGCAGTGGTTTCGTCGCGATGGGATTCTGGCCTATCTACCCCTGCCGGGGCGGCATCTGTCCATCGTTTGGTCGACGCCAAGCGAGGCTGTGGCGGCGCGTCTGGCTCAGTCTCCCGAGGCCTTGGCGCACGAGGTGGCCGCGGCGGGGGGGTATGTTTTGGGCGATCTGCGTTTGATTACTGCGGCGCAGGCCTTTCCGCTCAAGCGTCGCCTGGCGCATGAGTGGGTGCGCCCGGGCTTGGTCCTGCTGGGTGATGCGGCGCATACCGTGCATCCCTTGGCTGGGCAGGGCGTCAATCTGGGTTTTCGTGATTCGCGTCTGCTCGCTGAAATGTTGGCTCAGGGCGGTGATCCGGGCGAAATCGGGCGATTACAATCTTATGCCCTGCGGCGGCGCGAGGATGTCCTCGGCATGCAGGCGGTGACGGGTCATTTGAAACGGGGTTTTTACGAGCTGGGTGGCCCGTTCGGGGCCTGGCGCAATTCGGGCATGACGCTCGTCGACACCTTGGGGCCCTTGAAACAGGCCCTGATGCGCCACGCCGTGCAATGATTTTATTGAGAAAAGGGAACAATGACATGACTAGAACCTGGATCGCTACCATTGGCTTGCTGTTGGCTACAGCAGCTGTTGCAGATGAGGCGGCTGTGCGTGCGGCGGCCAAGAGCCTGGCACCTGATGTGAAGGTAACTTCAATCCGTCCGACGCCGGTAGCGGGACTGAACGAGGTCGTGTTGAGTGGGCACCAGGGACCGATGCTGGTGTACATCAACGACAAAGGGACCTATGCCTTTGCCGGCGAGTTGATCGACATCCTGAAAGAGCGCAACCTCACCGAGGAGCGAATTGATGAATTGAATCGGGTTAAGTTCGACAGCTTGCCACTCGACAAGGCGGTCAAGGTCGTCAAGGGTAATGGCAAGCGGCGTCTGGTGGTTTTTTCAGATCCCGATTGCCCCTATTGCCGGCGTCTGGAGAAGGAGTTGGTCAAGGTGAATGATGTGACGGTCTACACCTTTTTGTATCCCATCGCCCATCCGGCGGCTATCCCCAAGTCTAAACAGATTTGGTGTGCCACTGACCGTGGCCAGGCCTGGACCGATTACATGCTGAAGGGCGATCTGCCCGCCAACAAGGGCGATTGTGCCAATCCGCTTGATGCCGTCATGGCTTTGGGCCAGAAGATGCGGGTGAGCGGGACACCCACCTTGATCTTTACCAACGGTCACCGCGCGCCCGGTTTTGTTCCGGCCGATCGGATCGAGGCCCTGTTACAAGAGGCCGCGCGTTGAGCCCACTCCGATGCTGAGTTATCGCCACGCTTTTCACGCGGGTAACCATGCCGATGTACTCAAGCACCTTGTGTTGGTACGCCTACTGCGTTATCTGAACCAGAAGGATAAGCCTTATTGGTATATCGACACTCATGCCGGGGCCGGGGTCTATGGTCTGGATGCGGGTTATTCCATCCAAAATGCCGAACATGAGCAGGGCATTGCCCGGTTGTGGACGCAGACCGATCTGCCTGAGCCTCTGGCGGATTATGTCAATCTGATTCGCGGCCTGAATCCGTCCGGAGACCTCAAGCTTTACCCTGGCTCGCCCTATCTTGCACGACAATTGCTGCGTCCCGAAGATCGGATGCGTCTATTTGAGCTGCACACGACTGATATTGAGTTGTTAGGACGCACCTTTCAGAACCAGCGTCGGGTTCAGGTGACCTTGGGCGATGGCTTTGCCGGCCTGAAAGGGTTGTTGCCGCCACCGCCGCGCCGTGCCCTGACCTTGATTGATCCGTCTTATGAAGAACGCAGCGATTACCTGCAGGTGATCGAGGCCTTGAAGGACAGTCTGAAACGCTTTGCGACCGGGATTTATGCGGTCTGGTATCCGCTCTTGGGGCGGGCCGATGCGCAACGCCTGCCGGAGCGTCTGCGCGCGGTGGCAGATCACTGGCTGGATGTTCGCCTGGAGGTCTACAAGCCAGTGACGGGCGAGTATGGGATGTATGGCAGTGGGCTCGTGATCATCAATCCTCCCTGGACTTTGGAAGCAGAGCTGCGTGCCTGTCTGCCCATCTTGAAGGAGCGGCTGGCGCAGGGAACGGCGAGCTTCATCTTGGAGCGATCGGCGGCTTAATCATGGTGGGCGTGGTCGGCATGGCATCGAGTGATTCCCTGTTTCGTCGCGCCTTATTATTTTCTCTAGCGACACATCTGGCGACTCTGGCTTGGGTTCAGGCCCCGCAATGGGAGACAACGCCGCCACCCTTGGTCATGGTGGCGCGGCTGGAGGCCGTCTCCGAACCGGCAGGGCCGCTCCCTGAGTCAAGACCAATTCCTGTGCTGGCCACAGCCCGACCGCTTCCGGCACCGGTGTATTCTTCGCCAACGAGTGTGGCTCCGGCACCCGTATCGACCCCAACGCCAACGCCCCTAACGCCCTCAACACCAATCACAAGAGAGGCGGTTTCCCCTGCCCCCGTAGCCTCGATTCAGCCGGTCTTACGACCGTCCTCTGCCGCTGTTGCCATGCCGGTGGCGCAGCCTGGGGTTGTGGAGGCGCCGCGCTTCATTCCTGATGGCGAGTATTATCCGGCGCGCAAGCTGGATGCCATTCCGCGCCGCTTGGGCTCGGCGCAACCGAAATATCCTGAAGCGGCCCAGCGGCGCGGGGTCACGGGGAACCTCAAGGTGCGGCTAAGGGTGAATGCCTTGGGGGAGGTTGAGACGGTGGAGATTGTTTCTGCCCAGCCGGAGGGCGTATTTGATGCCACGGTACGGGCCTTTTTTCTGCTGGCGCGCTATCAACTTCCGCAACGCGAGGGTCACCCCGTGCGGGCTGTGATTGAAGAACGGGTCATCTTTACCCTGAACGACGACTTCTGATGCGTTTTCGTTAGCTGCCGTTACGCACGATCGGATAGTCCTTGGGCAAAAGAACCCACATGCGGCCTTTCTGTTTCATGGCGCCCGCTTTTTTCCCGGCCTCTTCACCAAAACCCCAGAAAAAATCGGCACGAACATTGCCGCGAATGGCCCCGCCGGTATCCTGTGCCAACATCAGGCGATGCAGTGGCTCACTGCTGTTGGGCTGGGTCGTGGCCAGCCAGACCGGCGCGCCCAAAGGCATCCCGCGTGGGTCAATGGCGATACTGCGCTCGCCAGTCAACGGAACTCCGAGAGCCCCCAGCGGGCCATTGCCGTTGCTGGGCAATTCACGGAAAAAGACTTGGCTGGGATTGGTATTCAGCAGTTCGCTAAGGCGATCCGGGTTGCGGCGTACCCAGTCCTTGATACCCTGCATGGAGGCTTGTGCGGCCGTGAGTTCGCCTTTCTCAATCAACCATTTTCCAACCGATTTGTAGGGGTGGCCGTTCTGATTGGCGTAACCCACCCGCATGACCTCGCCATTTTCTAGCTGGAGGCGGCCGGATCCTTGAATCTCAAGGAAAAATAGTTCGACTGGGTCATCTGCCCAAGCTAGTTCTTTGCCGGCGATACGGGGCGCCTTGCCACTGGAAAGTTCGGCGCGGCTGTAATAGGGAACGACCTTGTTGCCTTCCAGGCGGCCCCGGACACGCTGGTTCTTGAGATCCGGGTAGAGCGCGGCCAGGTCAACGATGAGCAGGTCATCGGGAGGACCGTAGAGTGGGAAACGATATTTCCAGCTGCGGGTTCGGCTCCCGCGCAATAGGGGCTCGTAATAGCCGGTAACCAGGCCTTCAAGACGGCCGTCGCTTTGTTGAATCTGGTGGGGAGTAAACCAGGTCTCAAAAAAATCTTGCAACAACTCGGTGTTGGGACTGCTCAAGGCCTCGCTGGCGCGGCAGATGGTTTGCCAGGCCGTTTGATTGCGCAAGGTCTTGCAGGATTGTTGCAGGGCAGGCCAGGCTCGGGTCAGGTCATCATTGCGCCAGCCGGGGAGATCGCCCCAGTCTGCGCGTTTGAGCCAAGGCATGGATCCGGGCGTGGTTTTGATCGAGGTCTCGGTTGGGCTAGGCGCGAGCGCGTCAGGGCTGGCGGTGACGGCGGCGGGAGGCACAGGCCGGCTGCTTTGGATGGGCGCTGGCGAGCGCGAGCCAAACAGGCCGCAACCGACGAGGAAAAGGGGGAGAAAAAGAATAAGACGGGACATGGCGCAGATTATAGGGCCAGATGCCGATGATTTCTGCGCGGCTAATGCAGAATACGCGGGATACTGAGGAGGAATTCGGGGATCTCGACCTCAAACGGATGACCGTCATCAGCAGTCATTTGATAGTAACCGCGCATGTTGCCCATGGGCGTGGCCAACGCGGTGCCACTCCGATATTGGAAGGATTCACCGGGTTTCAGGACGGGTTGCTCGCCGACCACCCCCAAGCCGCGAACTTCCTGCACCTGTTGCAAGGCATCCGTGATGAGCCAGTGGCGCGAGATGAGTTGCGCTGCGACCGTGCCGCTATTTTGGATGGTGATGGTATAGGCGAAGACATAGCGGTCATTTGCTTCGTCGGATTGCTCGGGCAGGTAATCTACCTGCGTCGTCACGGTAATATGATATCTGCGGGATTCGGCCATGGGCGCGTATGTTCCACACTGTTGGCCGGAATGGCAACCCGTTGGGCATTAATGTCTTTGCTGAAGGTCGAGGTATTGGTTTATTTACAAGGCGAAAATCATGTCGATTGAAAGTGTCGTTTCTTACCCCGATGGAATTTATGCCTTGGATTCTGGCTATGTGCGGACCGGCCTAGCGGCGATTCATCTTGTGGTTCGCGCCGGGCGCGTGGCCATCGTAGATACCGGTACGACCTATTCGGTACCCAGGGTACTCGATTTTCTTGAGACGCTGGGTCTGACGGCTGACGCGGTCGATCTGGTCCTCGTGACCCATGTTCATCTTGATCATGCCGGGGGCGCGGGGCGCCTGATGCAATGCTGTCCCAATGCGCAGCTTCTGGTGCATCCGCGCGGTGTGCGTCACATGATCGATCCGACCCGGTTGGTTGCGGGGACGATTGCGGTGTATGGTGCGGCGACTTTTCAGGCTCTGTACGGTGAGATTATTCCTGTAGCGGCTGAACGCATCATTGAGGCGGGCGATGGCTTTAAGCTAGATTGGGCCGGTACAACGCTCACTTTTCTTGATACCCCAGGCCATGCCAAGCATCATTATTGCGTCCACGAGCGCCACGCCAATGTCCTTTTTACGGGGGACTGTTTTGGAATTTCTTATCGGGAGTTCGACACAGATAGCCGAGCGTTTATTTACCCGACGACCACTCCAGTGCAATTCGAACCTTCGGCGGCGCATGGCACGCTTGATCGTCTCATGGCCCTGTCACCCTCGGCCATCTTTTTGACGCACTGGGGTCGAGTAACCGAGCTGCCCCGCCTGGCGGCTGACCTGCATGAGCTGTTGGATGACTTTGTGGCAGTCACTCTAGCCGCACCGACCGACGGGAGTGCCCAGGCTTGGCTCAAAGTGGCATTGGGCGATTTGTTATGGCACCGCTTGCAGGGCCACGGTTGGCAGGGGACACAGTCCCAAGCGCTATTCTTGCTGGACAACGACCTCGAGCTTAACGCGCAAGGTTTGTTGCATTGGCGAGACCAGGGATGAAGCCGCGCATTCCCAGAACCGGGCGATGTAAACAGGACGATTGGGCATGCTGGAGGACAAATCCTTGCGGTAGAATGGCTGACCTGTTTAAACGGAGCCTTCTATGGACTTTCAAATCGCCCCTTCCATCCTTTCCGCCAACTTCGCCAAGCTGGGCGAGGAGGTTGACAATGTCCTCGCTGCCGGCGCCGATATCGTCCACTTCGATGTGATGGACAACCACTATGTGCCCAACCTGACCATCGGGCCTTTGGTTTGCGAGGCGCTACGCAAGCATGGCGTCACCGCGCCGATCGATGTGCACTTGATGGTCAAGCCGGTCGATCGCATCATTCCCGACTTTGCCAAGGCTGGTGCCACCTACATCACCTTCCACCCCGAGGCTTCCGAGCACATTGACCGCACTATTGGCCTGATCAAAGAAAGCGGCTGCAAAGCCGGCCTGGTGTTCAACCCCGCTACCCCGCTGGATATCCTGGAATACACTCTGCCCAAGCTCGACATGGTGCTGCTGATGTCGGTGAACCCCGGCTTCGGTGGCCAGAAATTCATCCCCTATGTGCTCGACAAGGCCAAGAAGGTACGCGCCATGATCGAGGCCGGCGGCTACAACTGCCGTCTCGAAATCGACGGTGGCGTCGGCCCGGCCAATATCGCCGAAGTCGCCCGTGCTGGCGTGGATACCTTCGTGGCTGGTTCGGCCGTATTTGGTAAACGCAACGAAGCTGACAAAAACAAGTACGACACCATCATCGGCGAAATGCGTGCCGAGCTGGCCAAGGTTTAAGCATGGCGGTGACACTTCCTTTGCCCGTCAAGGCGATCATGATCGACCTCGACGGCACCCTGCTTGATACAGCGGAGGACTTGGCTGATGCGGCCAGCGCCATGTTGAAGGAATTGGCGTTGCCGATGCTGGAGTTGGCCGAGATCAAAACCTACATCGGCAACGGCGTGGCGCGACTCGTCAAACGCTGTCTGACGCGGGATCTGCACGCTGAACCCGATCCTGAGCTGAATGCGCGCGCCTTGGCGATTTACCAGAAGCATTACGGCGCCCATGTGTCGCGCAAGAGCCAGCCCTTTCCGGGCGTGGTCGAGGGCCTGCAAAAGTTCCAACACATGGGCTTCAAGCTGGCTTGCGTCACCAACAAGGCTGAGCAATTCACCTTGCCGCTGCTGCGCGATACCGGACTGTTATCCTATTTCGATATAGTGCTGTCCGGTGATTCATTGCCCAAGAAAAAGCCCGATCCTTTGCCCCTGCTCCATGCGGCCCAGGCCTTTGCTATCGAGCCCGCCGAGATGTTGTTGATTGGCGATTCGCTGAACGATACTCAGGCGGCGCGGGCGGCTGGTTGCCCAGTTTTTTGCGTGCCTTATGGTTATAACCGGGGTCGCCCGGTCAGCGAACTGGATCTCGATGCCGTGGTGCCCAGCCTGGCGGCAGCGGCTGAGAAGGTGGTCAAAAAGTAAGCGCCGGTGTTCAACGAAGAAAAATTCAACCAATTGGCCCGCGAGGGTTACAACCGTATCCCGGTGGTGCGGCGCTTGCCGGCGGACCTCGATACGCCGCTGTCGTTGTATCTGAAGCTGGCCAACCAGCCGTATTCCTACTTGCTTGAATCGGTCGTGGGTGGCGAACGGTTTGGACGCTACTCTTTTATTGGCCTGCCGGCCCGTACCGTATTGCGCGTGCATGGTCATTTCGTGAGCGTTGAAACCGACGGGGTGGCGGTTGAACAGACCGATGCGCTCGATCCGCTGGCTTTTATCGAAAATTACATGGCCCGTTTTAAGGCAGCTACAGTACCCGGTCTGCCGCGTTTTCCGGGCGGGCTGTCGGGCTATTTTGGCTACGACACGGTTCGTTACATCGAGAAGAAGCTGGCGCAGTCCAACAAGGTCGATGCCATTGGGGCCCCCGATATTCTGTTATTGCTGTCAGACGAGCTGGCGGTGATCGACAACCTGACCGGCCAGTTGACCCTCATCGTTTATGCCGATCCGATGGAGCCAGACGCCTGGCTGAAGGCGCAGACCCGGCTGAACGCGCTGGCCGCCCAATTGCACAAGCCTGTCCATGCACCTGCTCCGGTGCGGGGCGAACTGATGGATGCCGTGTCCGAATTTGGTGAGGCTAATTTCAAGGCCGCCGTGGAGCGGGCCAAACAATACATCCTCGATGGCGACATCATGCAGGTGGTGTTGTCGCAACGCATGAGTCGGCCGTTTCATGGTCACCCCTTGTCGCTGTACCGTAGCCTGCGTAGCCTCAACCCCTCACCCTATATGTTCTATTACGATATGGGCGGCTTCCAGATCGTGGGTTCCAGCCCGGAGATTCTGGTGCGGCTGGAGGACGAGACCGTGACGGTGCGCCCCATTGCCGGGACTCGGCCGCGCGGCATGACCCGCGAGGAGGACGAGCGTCTGGAAGCGGATTTGCTGGCCGATCCAAAAGAACGCGCCGAGCATGTGCAGTTGATGGATTTGGGCCGCAACGACACTGGTCGCGTCGCTGAGATCGGTAGTGTGCGCGTGACCGAAAACATGACAGTCGAGCGCTACTCGCATGTCATGCACATCGTCTCGAATGTCGAAGGCAAACTCAAATCCGGCCTTAACGCCATGGCTGTTTTGCGTGCCACCTTCCCAGCCGGAACCGTCTCTGGCGCGCCCAAGATTCGGGCGATGGAAATTATCGATCAACTGGAACCCACCAAGCGTGGCATCTACGCTGGTGCGGTCGGTTATCTAGGCTTTAACGGCGATATGGATGTGGCCATTGCTATTCGCACTGCGGTCATCAAGGACCACACCTTGTTCGTCCAAGCCGGTGCAGGCATCGTCGCCGACTCTGTAGCCGAAAATGAATGGCAGGAAACCCGCAACAAGGCTCGCGCCGTGGTGCGCGCGGCGGAATTGGCGCTGGCGGGGGAGGAGGGCGCATGAAGCTTTTGATGCTCGATAACTATGACAGCTTCACCTATAACCTGGTGCAGTATTTTGGTGAGCTGGGTTGCGAGGTGGAGGTCGTTCGCAACGATGAAGTGACGGTGGACGCGGTGATCGCCCGCGCGCCGGATCGCGTGGTGATTTCGCCGGGGCCGTGTACGCCCAACGAGGCGGGGATTTCGGTGCCCTTGATTCTGGCTTTGGCCGGAAATATTCCGCTTTTGGGGGTATGTCTGGGGCACCAAAGTATCGGCCAGGCCTTCGGCGGCCGTATCGTGCATGCCAAGCAATTAATGCATGGCAAGACCTCGCCGATCCAGCACCGGGGTGTGGGTGTTTTCCGGGGCTTGCCTAACCCGTTTACCGCGACGCGCTATCACTCGCTGGTGATTGAGAAGGAGACCTTGCCGGACAGCCTTGAGATCACGGCGTGGACCGAGGATGGTCAGATCATGGGAGTGCGCCACAAGACACTGGCTGTCGAGGGCGTGCAGTTCCATCCGGAATCCATCCTGACCGAACATGGCCACGACCTGCTGCGAAATTTTCTGGAGCAAACGCGATGAATTTTTCTGCTTTGCTATCTAAACTTATTGCCCGTACGGATCTGTCGCGTGAGGAGATGCTCGATCTGATGCGCGCCATCATGACGGGGGCGTTGACCCCGGCGCAGATTGCCGGCGCGGTGGTGGCCTTGCGCTGCAAGGGCGAGACGGTGACCGAGCTGGCTGCGGCTGCGACGGTGATGCGCGAGTTGTCTACCAAGGTGCCGCTCGCGGGCGTCGACCATCTGGTTGATACCTGTGGCACCGGCGGTGACGGTGCGCATACCTTCAATGTGTCTACTGCCGCCGCCTTTGTTGCGGCCGCGGCGGGCGCCAAGGTGGCCAAACATGGTGGCCGCTCGGTGTCGTCGAAGTCGGGCAGCGCCGATGTGCTCGAAGCCTTGGGGGTTAATGTTAATTTGCCGCCCGAAGCGGTGGCGCAGGCAGTGCGCGATATCGGCGTAGGTTTCATGTTCGCCCCCAACCATCACAGCGCTATGAGGCACGCCGCGCCGGTGCGCCGTGAACTGGGCGTGCGCACCTTTTTCAACCTGCTCGGGCCGATGACCAATCCCGCCGCTGCGCCTAATCAGGTGTTGGGCGTGTTCGACCGCGCTTATACGCGGCTTTTGGCTGAAGTCTTGCGGGAGCTGGGCAGTCGTCATGTGCTGGTAGTCCACGCCGATGACGGACTGGATGAGATTTCGCTGGGAGCGCTCACCCATGTGGCGGAGCTGAAGGATGGTCAGATCGACGAATATACGGTTAGCCCAGAAGACTTCGGTCTGGCGCGCTGTGCCTCAGAAAAGCTGGCTGTGAGCGATGTCGAACAATCCAAGGTCTTGTTGCTTGGCGCGCTGGATAACCAGCCCGGCCCCGCGCGCGACATCGTGGCGCTGAACGCGGGTGCGGCCCTTTATGTCAGCGGAGTTACCGCGAGCCTGGTTGAAGGGGTGCTGGCCGCGCAGTCCACCATCGCTAGCGGCGCGGCGCGTGCAAAGCTCGCGGCACTAGCGGCCCGAGCGGCTTGAACTACAATTGGCAGGGAGAGTGGCTTGGCCGCTTGGCCGTGCGAATGTGGTGCCCCCGACACGAATCGAACGTGTGACCCTCCCCTTAGGAGGGGGATGCTCTATCCACTGAGCTACGGAGGCAGGGCGCGTATTCTAACGCAGGGTCGTGGGGGTTCGTGATTTTGGGAGTGGTTTTATGAACTACCTGACGGAAGAGCAATTGGGTCGTGTTCGCAGCGCCTTGATGGCGCGTCGTGCCGCCTTACTGGCCGAGATTATCGAGGCCGAGAAGGCGTCGGGTGAGACGCAGTTTTCAACCTTGCTTGGTAAACATGGCGGTGACAGTTCGGATGAAGCGCTGGCAGTGACGCTGGGGGATCTGGCGGCGGCTCGCCTGGACTTGGAATTGGGCGAACTCAAACAACTGGAGATGGCGCGCGTCCGCCTAGAGGATCCAGATTTTGGCCGCTGTGAGGCGTGTGGTGAAGGGATTCCCATGGCGCGCCTTGAAGTTAACCCGGCGGCTAGTCGCTGCACCCTCTGTCAGGAGGATTTTGAACGAGCACAGGCAGCGCATGCCCGGTAAGTCTGAACAGGCAGTAGCGGGTGGCGTGACTGGTGTGACTCGCCGTTTGGCCTTGGCCCAATTTAATCCCGCGCTAGGCGATCTGGCCGGCAACGCCGCGCAGATTTTGACGCAGGCTCGGGTCGCCGTTTCGCAGGGGGTGACCTTGTTGTTGACCCCGGAGCTGGCGTTGTGCGGTTATCCGCCCGAGGATCTGGCCCTGCGTGAGGATTTTTACGCCGAAAACGCGCGCTGTTTGATGCGTTTGGCGGCCGATTTGCCGCCAGAAATCACGGTGGTGGTTGGCTATCCCGAAGCGGCGGAGGGGTGTCATTACAACAGCGCGGCCGTGCTGCGCGCGGGCCGGCCTATTGCCAATTACCGCAAACAGCGTCTGCCCAATTACGCCGTGTTTGACGAGATGCGAACCTTTGCGGCCGGTACAGCCGCCACGGTCTTTGAATGGGCTGGTCTGCGCTGTGGGCTGCTGATCTGTGAGGACGGCTGGGCGAGCGGGCCGGCGGCACAAGCGCGGGCCGCCGGGGCCGAGGTCCTGCTGGTGCTTAATGCCTCACCCTTCCACTTATCCAAGCAGGATGAGCGCTATAGCGTGGCGCGGACGCGCGTGGCTGAGACTGGTCTACCGCTGGTCTATCTGAACATGGTCGGCGCTCAGGACGAGCTGGTGATGGACGGGGCCTCATTTGCCTTGGATGCTCAGGGCGCGGTGACGGCTCAGGGGCCAAGCTTTAATCCTGATCTGATCTGTCTTGACTGGGAGGGTGGCGCCTTTAAGGGGGCTTGCGTTCCCCCAGCCGATGAGTTGGCGCAGACCTATCAGGCACTGGTTGTCGGGGTGCGCGATTACATTACCAAGAACGGTTTCAAGGGCGCGCTGCTGGGCCTCTCGGGCGGGGTCGATTCGGCTCTCACTCTGGCTGTGGCTGTCGATGCGCTAGGGGCTGATCAGGTGCATGCAGTGATGATGCCATCCGAGTACACGGCGGGGATGAGTCTGGAAGATGCCGAGACCCTGGCGCGTAACCTCGGCGTGCGCTATAGCGTGTTGCCGATCAAGTCGCTGTACGAAGGCTTTATGGAGACCCTGGCGGCGAGCTTTTCCGGACGGGCGCCGGATACGACCGAAGAAAACATTCAGGCCCGGGTGCGTGGGATGTTGCTCATGGCCTTGTCGAACAAATTTGGCCAGATCGTGCTGACCACCGGCAACAAGAGCGAAATGGCTACGGGCTATGCCACCCTTTATGGCGACATGGCAGGCGGGTTGGCGGTCTTGAAGGATGTGACCAAAAGCCGGGTCTGGGCCTTGTCGCGTTATCGCAATACGCGCTCCCCGGATATTCCCGACCGCATCATTACCCGACCACCAACGGCCGAGCTACGCCCTGATCAGTGTGATCAGGACAGCCTTCCGCCTTATGCCATTCTCGATGACATCCTGGAGCGTTATATGGAGGCGCAGCAATCGCCCGGCGAGATTGTAGCGGCGGGCCACAGCCGTGCCGATGTCGAGCGGGTGGTGCGACTTATTGACTTCTCTGAATACAAACGCCGGCAGGCCCCGCCGGGGATTCGCATTACGCAGCGTGGCTTTGGCCGCGATCGGCGTTATCCTATTACCAACCGATACAAGGCCCCGTTCTGAATCCATTCACCCAGAGGACAGCATGAAGAAGATTGAAGCCATCATCAAACCGTTCAAACTTGACGAAGTGCGCGAGGCCTTGTCGGCGCTCAACATTACGGGTATCACAGTGACGGAGGTCAAAGGTTTTGGCCGTCAAAAGGGCCATACCGAACTCTATCGCGGTGCCGAATATGTGGTCGATTTTCTACCCAAGGTGAAGATTGAGCTGGTGGTTCCCGAGGCGCTGCTTGATCAAGCAATAGAAACGATCGTTAACGCCGCTCGCACGGGCAAGATTGGTGACGGCAAGATCTTCGTCACTAGCGTGGAGCGCGTGGTGCGTATCCGTACCGGCGAAACCAACGAGGCGGCGATTTAATCGGGAAACTTTTTACCGGGGTTCAGTATTCCGGCTGGGTCGAACTGGGCCTTGATTTGACGCATCAGGGCTAGGGTGCTGGGCTCGATCTCTAGCGCCAGGAATTGCCGTTTTTCGCTGCCAATACCGTGCTCGCCGGACAAGCTGCCGTGCATGGCCAGTACGGTTTCAACCAGTTCACGCCGACAGGCGGCGGCGCGAGCCATTTCGTCCGCATCTGCCTCATGCACCATCAGGTTGACATGCAGATTGCCATTGCCGGCATGGCCGAAAGCCACAAGCGGTACGGCCCAGCGGTGGCCCAAACGGTCGATGGCATCGACCAGATCGGCGAGTTGTGAGACCGGCACCACCACATCCTCGTTGATCTTGCGCGGGGCGATGCGCTTTACAGCGTGTGAGAGGGACTTGCGGGCGGTCCACAGACGCTGAATTTCTGCCTTGGAAAAGCCGCTTTGGGTCTCGATCAAACCCGGGCCCTCAAGGGCGCGGTTCAAAGCCGCCAACTGTTCGGGTAGGGCGTGTGCATCGCCATCGGCTTCCACCATCAGTACGGCTTGCGTACCCTCAGGTAGGTCTTGAGCATCGCCATAGGCGCGCAGGGCCTCGATGGAACGGGCGTCCATGAACTCCAAGGCGCAAGGCACAACCGGTTGGCGCATGACGCGGGTTACCGCCTCGCAGGCGGCCCGGGTGCGGCTGTAACACAAGCGCAGAGTGGCTACGGCCTCGGGCGTGGGGACGAGTTTGAGAGTGGCTTCGGTGATTAGTGCCAGGGTACCCTCGGAGCCGATCAATAGGCGGGTGAGGTCATAGCCGGTGGCGTATTTGCTGGTGCGGCTGCCGGTGCGGATCTCGCGGCCATCGCCGCTGATGGCGCGCAGACCGAGCACATGATCACGAGTGGCTCCGTATTTAACGCAACGCGGGCCGGCGGCATTCATTGCCAGGTTGCCGCCAATGCGGCAATAGGCCCCGGAGCCGGGGTCGGGTGCATACATTAACCCGGCGCTGCGGGCGAGCCGATCCACTTCGTCGGTGACAATGCCGGTCTCGACCACCATCAGACGGTTGTCCGGATCAAATTCCAAGACCCGCGTCATGCATTCGAAGCTGACCACGACACTGCCAGGGACGGGCAGGGCGCCGCCAACATTGCCGGAACCGGCCGCGCGCGGGATTAGCGCTATGCTGTGCGTGTAAGCCCAGCGGACGATGGCAAGCACCTCGGCATGGGCACGGGGGAAGCAGACAACCAGAGGGAGGCAGTGCTGCGGCGTTTCGTCGCTGGCGTAGAGGCTTCGGGTGGCTGGGTCGGCAAAGATGCGCTCAGGGCCAAGCGTGGCTTCCAAGGCTGCGAGGGCGATGGCAGAGAGGTCGGACATTAGCCGAGGGTCATCTCCTGGAACTCCGCGACCTTGAGCAAAGCATCGGAGTCCGGGAAGCGAGCATGGATTTGTTGCAGAGCGAGATCGTAGCGCAGCGGGTCAAAGCCGTTTTGGGCCTGCTCGTGCATGATATGGCGCAGGGCCTGGGTCATGACCTTGTCGAGGGAGACCAGACGGCGGGCGCTAATGAGGCCGGTATCACAATCAACCATAAAAAGGCGCAGTCGGGCCCGCTCGCCGGGCGGTTCCTGCGGCAGTTCACGCTCGTTTTCAGGGATGCGCTGAACATGAAAACTGACATCGGACCATTCGCAAATCCCGTCGATACGGTAGAGCAGCACGGCCAGGGCCGCGTCGCTATAAAGGCCAATCTCGATGGGTTGGAGGCGGAATCCGTTAATTTCGTGAGCCGTGGGTCCGGGCCAGAACAGGGTCAGTTCGTGGGCGCCCTGGCTGTACAGATAGCGCACGCCTTCGTCATAGCGCCGGTATTCGCTTGAATAAGGGGTTCCCACCTGACGCGGGTCGGCCTCGACCTCCGGCCGGGGAAAGGTATGTATATGGCTCATTGTTCGTCGGGTAACAGGCTGGCCATCATGGCGATCATTTCGGCATCAAAATCAAAACCGTCCTCTTCGCCAGGGTTGAGGGCAATGCCCATGTCATCGGCCATGCGGCGCAGGATCCAGGCGAAGTCGGTAAGCAAGCCCCCGCTGTAGCCGGGGAACTGGGTCAGAAAGAGCTTGGCACGCTCGGGAGCCGAGAACAGGATCATGACTTGTTGCTCGTCCTCGACCTCGACGATCAGTGGTTCGGCTTGGGTGGAGGCCTGGAAACCAGCGATCTGGTGTTTTTCATCCTTGATCGGCATGAACACCTGCAGGTCGAGCAGACGGGCGACAAAAGTCTCGGGATCCACCTCGCCGGCGTGGACGGCAGCCAAGAGGGTTTCAAGTTCGTTACGGGGAGACAGAGACATGAGGAAATCCAAAAACAGTATGCGGCAAGGATAGCATTGGCAGGCGCCAAATGGGGCGGATTGGCCGGGCCGAACCTGATCTGTATCAGGCGCGCTATCATCCTGACATGGAAAAGTCGCAGACTGAAACTTGGCGGTTTGGCGTTGATTTGGGCGGCACCAAGATTGAATTAATTGCCTTGGATCGCGCGGGGAATGTCGGTTGGCGGCAGCGAATCGCTACCCCGCAGGGTGATTATGTCGGGACCATTGAGGCCATTGTAGGGCTGGTCACTGCGGCCGAGTCAGCCTTGGGCGGGCGGGGGCGCGTGGGGATTGGAACACCGGGCGCAATCTCGCCGCGCACCGGGCGCTTGCGCAATTCCAATTCACTCTGCTTGAACGGCCAGCCTTTGCGCCAGGATCTTGAAGCACGGCTCCAGCGACCGGTTCAAATCGCCAACGATGCCAATTGTTTCGCTCTGTCCGAGGCGACGGATGGGGCCGCAGCCGGGGCCGAGTGCGTGTTCGGGGTAATCCTTGGTACCGGGGTCGGCGGAGGTATTGTGGTGCGAGGGCAGGTGTTAAGCGGAGCCAATGCCATCGCCGGTGAGTGGGGTCACAATCCGCTCCCCTGGCCGACGGCCGACGAACGGCCCGGACCCGCGTGTTATTGCGGTAAGACGGGTTGTATCGAGACTTGGTTATCGGGCCCAGGTCTGGCGGCCGATCACCAGCGTGTTACTGGTCAGGCTTTGAACGCCGAGGCCATTGCGGCCAAGGCGGAGGCGGGGGATATTGCGTGCGCCGAGACGCTAAGGCGTCATGCCGATCGTTTGGCGCGTAGTCTGGCCCAAATCATCAATATTCTTGATCCGGACGCTATTGTCCTGGGCGGGGGACTGTCCAATTTGTCCTATCTATATGAACAGGTGCCGGCCTTGTGGGGTCGTTATGTGTTCTCGGATGCTGTTTGTACGCGTCTGGTTGCACCGCAGTTTGGTGATTCCAGCGGGGTCCGCGGAGCGGCTTGGCTGTGATGGCAGGTGAAGCCTTCTTCATCAGAATTTTTATTTGCAATAGGGATAAGAAACTCCTAATGTGATGTAATGACTTATCTGTGCGGGGTTCTTATGTCTACTACGACGAAGCGCGTCTGGTTTTGCTTATTGTCAGGCTATCTGGCGGTCGGCGCCGCGATGGCCGCAACGCTTGGAACAGCGGATCACAGCAAATTTGAGCAGTTGAAAAAGCCGTTCAAGTCCGGTCCGGATGTAACTAAGGCCTGTCTGGCCTGCCACACCGAGGCCGCAAATCAGGTCATGCATACCAGCCACTGGACTTGGGAATACACCAATCCTGCCAATGGTCAGCGCCTCGGCAAAAAAACCGTGCTGAACAACTTTTGTATCGCCACCGCCCCCAATTTGGCCTTCTGTACTTCGTGTCATGCGGGCTATGGCTGGGACTCGGCACATTTTGATTTTGCCAAGCAAGACAATGTGGATTGTCTGGTCTGTCACGATACGACCGGGAAATATCGCAAGGCGCCCGGCAAGGCCGGACATCCGGCCTATCAGGACATGGAGTTTCCTAAAGGGTCGGGCAAAGTCATAAAGGCCATTGATTTGAATGCGGTCGCCCAAAAAGTAGGCAAGAGCAGTCGGGATAACTGTGGGGCCTGCCACTTTAGCGGTGGGGGCGGCGATGGCGTAAAACATGGTGATATGGACAGTTCGCTGGCGGCTCCTGAACCCAATGTGGATGTGCATATGGATGCTGTGGGGCTGGATTTTTCCTGTGCGACCTGCCACAAAACCGCGGGCCACAAGGTGCCGGGTAGCCGTTACGCCCCCACGGCGATGGACAAAGAAACCCATATCCGTGGCAAGGCCGATCGCAATCCCGCCACTTGTCAGTCTTGTCACAATAGCCGCCCTCACAAGAGTACACGGCTCAATACCCACGCTAACAAAATTGCTTGCCAGACCTGCCATATCCCGACCATTGCGCGGGGTGGTGTGGCCACCAAACTGTCATGGGACTGGTCCACGGCAGGCAAGTTGAGCCCGGAGGGTAAACCGATTACGAAGAAAGATTCGCACGGTCATGTGATCTACGATTCGCGCAAGGGTGATTTTGTAGTGGGCGAGAATGTGGTACCGGAATACGCCTGGTTTAACGGCCAAGTGAAATACACCTTGATTAGTGACAAGGTAGTCAAGGGAGATAAGCCAACCCAGATCAATCGCTTTGAAGGTTCGGCCACGGACGGCAAATCCATGATCTGGCCGCTCAAGGTGTTCTATGGCAAGCAACCCTATGACCCTATCAATCAGACTTTGCTGGTGCCTCATACGGCCGGCGACAAGGGGACCGGTTACTGGGATAACTTTAACTGGGATCGTGCCCTGATGGCGGGAATGGAAGCCGCAGGTGCGCCTTATTCAGGCCAGTTTGATTTCATTGAGACGGAGATGTCCTGGCCGATTACGCACATGGTTGCGCCCAAGAAAGACGCGCTCAGTTGTGCGCAATGTCACCAACCGCAGAGCGGCGTGGGGCGACTGGACAAAGTGGAAGGCATCTACATGCCGG